>ENA-ORRU01000645-ORRU01000645.1-human-gut-metagenome-genome-assembly--contig:-NODE-645-length-25540-cov-13.392191_pt1 | contig 25540 bp, 20 predicted proteins | sample MGYA00242184_ERZ509151 | MGnify/ENA primary metagenome ERZ509151 (study PRJEB26280, sample SAMEA2338667) | human gut metagenome | biome: human gut; feature: human-associated habitat; material: faeces... | reverse complement strand
CTGCAAAGTCTGGAAGTTCTGCAAATCCAAATCGATCCACGTAATATGCCTGCATCTCCCCACCATGGTTTGTAATGATGACATCACTGACCGACATAGAATGAGCTTTATAATCTGCCGGTAGATTATCGTTGAATATCGCATACAAATCATCCAGCTTTTCATTTTCATGTAATCTGCCAGAATAAACACATTTATAATTTGCTGCATCGATTGTAATACCATCTTCTTTGACCATTGCCATATTCATAAATAAATGTTGTTTTCCCGGTGTGTCTTCATTCACATGGTAAATCGCATAGCGGTCACCATTACCTCTGAACATTTCTTCCTCTAAGGTATAATCAAACTTAAACGGGTACAAAGCCCGATCAACTCTCTCCGAAATATCTGTTCCTTCTGCAATCGTATCTTCCAACCAGTCTTTGATATCTCCCCATGATTCAAACTGCAAGTATCCGGCAATTTCATGTGTCCCATCCGGTGTCAGTACAATATGTCCCGGTTCGCTTTCCCGATAATCATAGCGGTATCCAGCTGCTTCCAGTGCATCTACCAGAATCCCGTATTTTTCATGTAATTCTGTTTTCTGTTTTTCTTCAAGAATGATTTCAAGCTCTTCTGTAAGCTGATCGATCATTTCACCGGCTGTCTTGCGGATCACATCCATAGATGCTTTCATTTCCTTCATTTCCCGGCTGCTACTCCAGCCTGCAATGTAAGGGAAACTATAATCCGATGTATCCAACCCAAAGGAAGAACACACACAGTAAGCAACCGATTCAGCCTCAACCTCTTTTGTCAGACGATCTTTTTCTACACCCAGGCTTTCCATAATTTCCTTGTCATGCAGTTTTGCATGGGCTGTTTCATGAATGGCAGTCTTTAAGGTCTGGCTTTCACTGAGTCCTTTTTTAATCACGATCTCCTTATCTGCATTGTGATAATATCCATTAGCATTGCCATCGATCTCATCGAATCGTATCGGTACTGGGGATATTTTCTGAATAGCCTGCATGAAAGAATCAAAGTCCTGTACAGCTGCAGTCAATAATTCTGGTGCCAGTGTCTGGATTGGTTCCCCGGATGTCTGAGCAATATCAAAGACGGTAACTGCTTTAAAATGCGGAACTGTAACTTCCACCTGTTCAGTCTTAGGTTTTCCATCGGTTCCCATGATCGGTCGCTGATTTTCATCCAGAACCTCTTTTTCCTTCATTTTCTTATATGGTGCCGGTGCAATGATTGTAATTCCTTTTTCACCTTTCATGACCTGTCTACCCATGGACTGCCAGTTTTTGTAGCTGGTAACAAGTGTGGCATCCGGTCGCTGCATAGCGATCAGCATTGTGTTGTTAAAGGAATAATTGTGAAACTTTGCCATGGTTTTAAGAAATTCCTGATAGCGGTTACTTGTAAAAAGTTCTTCCACACCAGATTCTAGTGACTGCATAATGCTGTCGATATCTTTTCCCTGGACCGGCAGTGGAATAGTAGTAGTTTTATTTTGTTCTGTCATAATACTCCTTTCCAAAAACGCCCCACGACATTGTGCTTATGCCGCAGGGCTTTTTATTAGTTGATGAGATGATTATTTTTTATTAAAGTTCCATATCGTGTTTCTTTGTTTTCGGTTTCTGATCCGGCTGTTCTTTTCCAACTTTCTCTGTTTTTGCAGCCTGCGCTTCTTTTTCTTTCTGACGTTCTGTGAACCTGTCTGCCTTTTCAAAGACGTGATCCTTTGTATCAAAGTGATATACATCATTGGTAAGGCGTTCTGCTGGTGCTACCTGAGTGGCATTAACTTCTTTTACCATATCTCTTAACATTTCCGCATCCACTTGCCCGTCATCCGGCAAGATCAGCATTTGATGGATGGATGATGGCAAAATGAAGAAATTATTTCCCAGAAGTTCCCCCATGTTATCCATGAATTCCGGATAAAAGATCACACCGGCTCCATCAATTCTTTCTGTATTCGTAACAACAAAGAATGTCGGCATCTCGCTTGATTCCTGCAATGTTTCCTGCAGCATTTCACGTTCATCCGGTGTCAGCATGAGAATATTTTTCTGGTACATTTCATCTATCAATGCACCTATACTTGATACCTCCGGGGCCATGACACGCGGTGAACTTTTCATAGCATCTTCATGAAGCTGTTCTGCAGAGATTCCATACTGTTCAAGCAGATCATTCTTGATAAACATGGAACTTAATCCATCCTGATCCTTGCCTACTACCACATGATAGGTAATTGCGAGGTCTTCCTTCAGCTGATGTGGCGCATTTTCGAGGACTTCCTTATTTGCTTCGGCTGATGATACACGGATAAACAGCTTGTCCTTCACATCTTCATAATTTAAAATGGATTTCAGATCAACCTGTATCGGTGCCTCAATGACTATATCTGCAATCTTTCTGCATACAGTTTCCATTGTTACGCCAGGCTGTGCTTTATATGCTTCATACAGCTGATTAAGATTGATCGTCGGGGTAAGCATCTCACCTTCTTTTCTCACCATCAGTCCCGTATAGGCACGGTTCAGTTTCTGACACTCCATCGTTGATACTTCTGCATTCTCATAATCCTTCGGTAAAAAGAGTCTGATATTGTCCTTTACTTCATTTACAAATTCATTAAAATTCATTCTTCGTTTCCTCCTCTAATCTGTTTTTCTTATTTCTTTTTGCTTTTGTTTTTTGGTTTCTTTTTTGGAAAGGATAAAGAAAAATTTACCTTTCCGGTTTCATCTGCATCCATATGAAGATCTGCCTCAAAGTACATATTCTTCTTTCTGGAATACAGGTCTTTTACATGCACACTTCCATTTTTCAAAAGCTCTGCAGCCATCTTTTTATCCATGGTTTTTTCCATGCTCTGCAGATAGCGGTTATCTTTCCAGAGAGCAAAGTGGCAATCGTGGTTGCTGCAATAGAAGTTGGTCTTGCTTTCGTATACCAGGCTGCCGCATACCGGACAGGTTCCAATGCTTTCTCTGGTCTGAAATCTTCTTGTTTCTTCTTCGGAGATCGCATCACATCCATTCAGCATCATGGTCAGCATATTTTTAATCCCGGTCATAAATTGTTCCGGTGCAATTTCCCCATGCTCCATCAAGAGCAGCTGATTTTCCCATTCTGCAGTCATACTTGCAGATTTCAGGAAGTCTGGCAGGATCTCAACAAGGACTTTTCCATCATCTGTTGGAAGGATCTGCTTTCCTTTTCGGGTGGCATACTGGGAATAAATCAATTTTTCGATGATACCGGCTCTTGTCGCCGGAGTTCCTAATCCTTTCTTTTCCGTGTCTTCATCGAATTCCTTATTTCCAGCTGTTTCCATTGCCGCAAGGAGAGTATCTTCGCTGTATGGTTTTGGTGGCGATGTAAAATGTTCTGTCTTATCTGCAGCTACAGCATAGAAAGTCTGTCCCTGGGTTACTTTCGGCATCCTCTCTTTCATTTCCTGATCCGGATCTACGATTGCCATGCGATCCTTATTTTTGAAGCAGTTTTCAAAGAGTTTCCATCCATCCTGCAGGACAATTTTTCCTTTTGCTTTGAAGATTTCTTCCTGGCATTCCACTTCAATCTCTGTCTCCTGGTAAATGTGATCCTTACTCATTGCCATGACCGTATGAACTGCGATCAGGAACAGAATCTTTTCTTCCCAGGATTTCAGTTCATCCAGATGGCAGGATGCAAGCTCCAGCGTTGGGATGATTGCATGGTGATCTGTCACTTTGCTGTTATTCATGACTTTCTTCACATCTGGCTGCTCCGGCTGATCAAACGGACCTGTCAGTTGATATTTCTCATAAATCTGACGAACCACATTTCTTGCGGTCTGCTCCATATCTTCGGTCAGATACTGGCTGTCCGTTCTTGGATAAGTGATCAGTTTCTTTTCATACAGGCTCTGAGCGGTATCCAGTGTCTGTTTGGCTGTCATTCCGTAGATACGGTTTGCTTCTCTCTGCAGTGTGGTCAGATCATAAAGCTTTGGTGCTTTTACTTTCTTTTCCGTTTCTTTTACTGCTGTGACAATAGCTTCACTTCCCTGGCATCTGCTTCTTAACTGTTCCGCCTCATCCGGATCAAAGATTTTTGGCTTTACAGCCGGAATTCCATCACAATCGAGTTCCACATTGAAATACTTTTCTTTCTGGAAATTGCTGATCTGTCCGGCACGTTCCACCAACATGGCAAGTGTCGGTGTCTGAACCCTTCCAACGGTCAGCTTTTTGAAGTACTTTGTGGTGTAAGCTCTGGTTGCATTCATTCCTACCAGCCAGTCAGCCTGAGAACGGCATACAGCAGCTTCGGCCAGATGTCGGTATTCCTCTGCGGATCTCAGATGCTGCATTCCATCAAGGATTGCTGAATCTTCCAGAGAACTGATCCATAATCGTTTCACCGGCTTTTTACTTCCGGATAAGTCATAGACATGTTTGAAGATTAATTCTCCTTCACGTCCGGCATCACAGGCATTTACGACGTATTCAATTTCCGGACTGTTGAGCAGTCTTTTTAAGATATAGAACTGATCTTTCTTATCTTCTGAGACTGTAACTTTCCAGTCTTTCGGGATGATCGGGAGATCTTCATATCTCCACTGGCTAAATTTCTCATCGTAAGCATCCGGTGAAACATACTCGACCAGATGTCCGAAGCACCAGCTGACCATACAATCAGCTCCTTTTAAATACCCGTCTTCTCGTTCCTGTGCTCCGATCACTTCTGCGATTGCTCTTGATACACTTGGTTTTTCTGCAATTACTAAATACATGATGTATTACCTCCTTCATATAACGAAACGGAGAGAGCATGTTTTACAGCCCCCTCCGCTAAAAAAGTTTATTTATTTTTCATTTTCTTCAAAATCTTCGTCTTCAGACTCTTCCTCATCCGGAATTTCTTCCAGTCCACCTGTTTCCAACCCTTCCGGCTGATCATCCTCGTCTTCCTCTTTCTTTGGCTTATAGATCTTGAAGTAGTAGTATACTGCTACACCGCCGAGAGCCAGGATTAGGATTGTTGCCATTGCACCCATATTGGTTTTGGTAGATGCTGTTTTCTCCGGATCAACGGTAGCTTCCTTGTCTACATCCTCATTATTTGTTTCATCCAGCACTACCTTTGATTTATCTGGCTGTGGTGTTACAACAGCAGCTGTACTGTCTTTATCCAGAAACTCGGACAGATCATTCTCATCAATCTGAGATAACATATAGACATTCTGGGATGTGGCACTGCGGTCAATCACGATATAGAAGGTATTATTATTCTTCGTTGTAACCGTAAGAAACTCCTTCGTAGAATCATCGGTAATGTCATCCTTAACTTCGCCATTTCCAGGTGTCGTAAATGCAGTTCCCTGGTCTGTTCCATCTTCTGGCAACACCTCATTTGTACTTGCCGCCTCATCCTTTTTCTCTTCTTTGTCTGTTGATTGATCTGTCTGAGTTGTCTCTACTTTGGATGCCTCTGCTGATTCATCCACATAGGCAAATGCTGTGGTTGATGCAGTAAAAAGCATCATGACTCCTAACAGCAGTCCTGCCATTTTCTTATTCATTTTCTTCCATTTCACCATTCTGATATTCCTCCTTATTTTCTTCTGTGAATACAAAGGAGCCTGAACCTTCTTCGTCAGACTCCCTGCTTACCTGAAATTTAACTGTTCCATTCTGGATACCATCCAAAAGATCATACAACTGACCATTCTCCATCTTCATACCACGGATGCACCTGATCATCTCATTGTCCTCTTCCTGCTTTAATGCAGCCTGGACACCCCTAAGATATTGCTGCAGATCCGCGATCTTTTTCTCTGTCTTGGCAATCTCATCCAGATATTTTTTAATCTTTTTATTCAAACTTTCACCTCCCTTCAATCACCCATTTATGGCAGTCTTCCAAAGCACATGAAGTGTTGCTGCCAGTAGGATGTGCTGATATTTGAGTAATGGATCGGATCCCCACAATGGATCATCATATTGTTACCGACATAGATACCCACATGGCTTGCACCGGATGTGTTATACGTTCCCTGGAAGAAGATCAGATCTCCTGGTTTTGCTTCTTGCGGTGATACATAAGTACATACGCCTCTTAATCCATCTGCGGTCAATCGTCCATAGTTCCAGCCATTACCACAGTGGTTAATGACATAAGATACGAATCCTGAGCAATCAAATCCGGACGGAGAGTAACCACCCCATACATAAGGTACTCCCAGATATTTTTCCGCTTCTCGGATCATCCGGGCAAATTCTTCATCCTGCAGTGCTTCCGGTGGAATCTCATAGCTCATTCCATTACCGCTTGATCCACTGGTCACATTGTTTACATCCCACAGATAATTTCTGTTTCCATAGGTCGTATTTAACGCATTGTAAATAATCAGCTGTTCTGCATTCAGATTGGCTCTTGCCACAGCATCAAAGCTTCCATTTGTCAGTGTCACATATAGAATCTTCTTAGTGCTTGTACTGGTAACCGTTACTTCCTGACTGCCATTGTCATCTGCGATATAGGCTTCCCAGGTCTGATGTCCATGAGCAGAAGCGGCAGCATGGTTATCATAGTAAACGTCAAACTGCACACCATATCGTGCAAAGGCTCCGGTATCCTCAACTGTGTATTCCACACCATTCATTACTACCTTAGTGCCAATCGGCACAAATGGATTGGAAGCATCTACAGCAATGGTATGGTTTGCAGTTGGATATGCACCACTGGCAGTTGGACCTCCGGACCATACACCACAACAGATTCGACAGTTACAATATCCGCTGGTCACTACCTGTCCTAATGATTCTCCGACTCGAACATTTCTGGTTTCTGTCACCGTTTCTGTTCGACCTTCTGTATTCAGATGATATTGTGCTTCAAAAAGAGATTGCAGCTCGTTTTCAACATCTGAGTACGTCCAGTCCCCGTATTTTGCGGTAAGATACGAGATAAGATGGTATGGATTATGACCAATCTCAGCAATGTTGTACTGATACTCGTCATAATTTGGATGTCTTCGTTCCATCTCATTTATCTGCTGATTCAAGGCACTTTCCAAAGCAGCATATCTGTTTTCGGCAGCATAAATATCTTCGTCTGAACTTGGATACGTTGTAATACCGATCACAGATCCAGCACCCTCGATAGAAGCACTGCAGCTCCCCAGAGATACTGCTATGACAAGAAAAAGAAGCGCAAAAATACCGATGCCTGCGAACATGGCACGATTACGCTTTATAATCTCTTTCAAGGCAATCTTTGCTTTTACCGTCATGTTCTCGACACCGGCAATGGTTGTCGCTCCACCTAGACTGCCAGTGGATTTTCCGGCTCTGGCTGCCCGGTATGCATCCTTATATCGTTTTTTCTGAAAGAAGCGGTTATAGAAATGTCTCTTTTGCTCAGCTTTCTTTACCGTTTCTGCATTCTTGACTCCTTCCATACTTTCTGCAGAACCAAATTTCAGTTTCTTTTCTACGGCAGCCTCACGATAACCTCTGCGATGGGTTTTCACATCCGTTCGTTTGCTTCGAATCTGAGCATGACGCAGACCACGTAACGCAGCTTCTGTTTCACGCTCTGCAAGTCTGGCACTTTCCACACCTGCATTTTCATCTGTTTCTTCCTCTTCGGAAGAGACTGCTTTCATACCAGATATAACAGCTTGTGTGGCAATGTACTTCCCGGCTGTCCCTCCCGGTTTCATGCCAGCACCTTTCACCATCTGATTTCCTTCATCATCAAAGGATAATCTTCCGGCTTTTGCCTGTTCTTTGGTCATCTGTTTTTGCAGCTGCTTCTTCCGAATGGATTTCTTTTGGCTGTTCAGATTATTATCATCATCCGGGATTTTTTCATGACGATGCAGTTTCTTTCGATATCCGGATACTTTTTCTTCCGGTGTGACTTCAACTGTATCCTCAACAGCTTCCTGCCGGGCAGAAGATTTACGGATCTTTTCCATCTGCAGTCGTTTCCCTTTTCCCGATTTTGTATCTTCATTTTCAGCCTTTTTTCGTTCCCGTTCAGGAACAAATTCTTCCTTAGTTTCCGGTCGCCCCCGGCTCCTGTGACTGATATCTTTTACACTACCATCACGGAGATTTTCTTCTGTCAAACCATCCCTGGTCATCTTTGCGACCTTTTTATCTTTGCCTTTAAATTCTTTTCCAGCTATAGGTCATCACCTCCTGGCACAACTTTTCTTTCTGTACTCATTCAGTTCCTGGCGTCCAATAATCGGGATACCAGGATAACCATCTGCCTGTGTCCTGATTGCCGGAGAGCTTGCCTGAATATGAAATACCCAGTTCAGCTCACTCGGATCTCTTGGCCAGAATCCATTGATCAGCATGGCTTCCTTGAACTGGTTATTGTACAGATGGATCTGGGTTCGTTTATACAAAACTTCTTTCAGATCATCACTGGTAAGATGTGGGTAGATCTTTTGTGCCGGATAGAAATTCCAGAATACCCAGTCAAGGATAATATTCTGTGTTTCCAGCGGAAGCTCATACAGATGATGATCGTCATTAACTGTATGAACACGGTATCCAGGCTGCGCATTTTCCAGATTTTTCATCTGAATGTAAGGATTATCCTGGTTCCACTGCCTGATTCGGATCTTATCGATTTCCTTCATGCTTTTCCGCCTCCATTTCTTTCTCTCGTTTTTCAACTTCTTCCGGTTTTGTAGTCATCAAACTGTACAGCTTCAAGGTCTTATCGAACTTGTCCTTAAATGGAATAATTGTTGTTCCATAGAAAAGAAGTCCTTCTCCTTCCCCGGAATTCGTCACATAAGACAACTGATATGGGGAAATATTCAACTGTTTTGCAAGGATCTGTCTGTCACCTGCCGCCTGGTTCAGCATCAGGATAAAATCACTGTTCTCAAAGATATTTTCAATTTCCCTGCTGGCAAGAAGATCTTTGATATTCTGTGTGATTCCAGTCGGTACGCCTCCCCATTTTCTGAATCTCTTCCATATTTCTACGGAATAAGCTGCTGTCTGTTCTTCTTTGAGCAGAAGATGAAACTCATCGATATAGTACCTGGTAGATTTGATGCCACGGTTGATTGTAACTCTGTTCCATACCTGATCCTGGACGATGAGCATTCCGATTTTCTTCAGCTGCTTTCCAAGTTCCTTAATATCAAAGCAGACAATACGGTTATTCAATTCCACATTGGTTCTATGGTTGAATACTTTCAGTGATCCATTTACATAGATTTCCAGTGCTGTTGCAATTCTCTGGGCCTGGGGTTCTTTCTGCTTTCTGAGGCAATCATACAGGTCACCAAGGACCGGCATATTTTCCGGTTTTGGATCTGCAAAGTACTTCTGATACACCAGTGGAAGACAGCGGTCGATCACTGATTTTTCCTCTGCTTCAATACCATCCCTGCTTCCCATGATCAGCTCACATAAGGACAGGACAAAATCGGATTTTACACCAAGTGGATTGTCATCATCGGAATAATCCATATTGATATCCATCGGATTGATATAATCCTTACTGGTTGGTGAAATGTGTACTACCTGTCCTCCAAGTGCATGGACCAGTGGGTAATACTCACCCTCCGGATCTCCGATGATAATGTCATCCTTCGTAACAAAGAAAGCGTTGGTGATTTCTCTTTTTGCTGCAAAGGATTTACCGGATCCAGGCGTACCAAGGATCAGTCCATTCGGGTTTTTCAGCTTTTTACGATCCACCATGATCATGTTGTTACTGAGTGCATTCAATCCGTAATATAAGGATTCTCCTGCCATAAAAAGCTCCTGTGTCGTAAACGGAACAAAGATTGCTGTACTGGTAGTCGTAAGAGCCCGCCTGATTGGGATATGATTTACTCCCAACGGAACACTGCTCATCAATCCTTCTTCCTGCTGATAATCCAGACGTTTCAGCACACAGTTATATTTCTGTGCAATACCGGCCGTCTGGAAGATGGCATTATCCAGTGCCTGTTTTGTCTTTGCAGTATTTAAAAAGAGCGCTGTTACAAGGAACATACGCTCATTTCGTGACTGCAGATCTTCCAAAAGACGTTTGGCTTCTCCGCCATACGTATTCAGATCCGATGGAATGATATCCATATCGTATCCGGCCCGGACTGCTTTTTTCTGTTCTTCGATTTTCATACGGTTGATATCCGTCACTTTGCTTTTTACCAGCTTGATTGCCTTCATCTGATCCACAGACTGGACATGCAGGTTGACGATGAGATTCTTATCAATATCCAGAAATTCTGCCAGCATTTTATCTGTAAGCTCTGGTGCCAGGATCTGTAAATAAGAGACTGCTCCGATGGTATTTCCCATACGGAATGTATTTCTGTCCTTGAATACAAAACTGGTCGGTGCCACATAATCTTTGGTATTGAGTCCAGTACGGATCATGGAACCATAATCAAACTGAAAGTCTGTCATGATATCCGGATTGAAAGTCTCATATAAAATCTGCAGTCTTTCCACTCCATTCAATGGATAGGCCGGAACTCCAAGGATCTTGAAATTATTCAGGATATCTGACTCAATACGTTCCAGCTTTGGCTTTGCTTCCCGGATATTATCCGCTTCGATGGAAAAGGTGATATATTTTGATTTCACCAGTCCATTATTTCCTTTCGCCAGCTGCTGTTTCAGCATCTTGGCATATTCCATACGAACATCGTCAAAAGCATCCTCCTGAGGACGAATCCGGATGACCTGTTCAAATTCTTTCATGCTGCTTTTATGATTGATAAAGCTCAGCTGAAAATGGATACTGGCATCAAAGTAATTGAGGAAATCGCACCAGTTTTCAAAGATTGCATTTTTATCTTCGTTCTGAGCCAGCTGGTAGTTGATGTCATAAAAGCGGATACACTTAGAATACGTTTTTCCCTGTACCCTGCAGATTCCATCTCTTCCCATTTCCTTATAAGCGATCGACTGCTGGACGGACAGTTTTTTCTGCCTGCGTTTTTCCTCCTGCTTTTCTTTTTTCTTTTTCTCTTTTCTGTCTACTTTTTTGTATCCGGTATCTGCGACAGTTTTCTTATTTTTCTTTTTTCGCAACCGTTTTTCCTCCTTTCGGTTTTCCTGTATCCGGAGACTGTCTGATCTGTTCCGGATCTGTCTCATAATAGTTTTCAGTTTCATATTTTCTAACGGGTGAACGAAGAAACTTCACCCTGATCATATGCATCAGAACATCTTCCAGATGCATCCCGTCTTTTTCGTACATGGCAAATAAAAATGCCGGTAACATCAAAAGCACCATGACCGTTGCTGCATTACTGTTTCCCATCACATTACGCAAGAGGAAATAGCTTGGAATTCCCATTGCAGCACCTATCCCGATACAGATCAACTGTCTTTTGGTCAGGTTAAATGCTACTTTATTCTTTACCTTCGTTAAATCTTTCGGTACGCTGACATATGCCATGATTTTCACTCCTTCCTGTAATTTAGTGCGCGTTAAATATCGACTTACTTAAGGATGCCGTCTTAAAGAGGCTGTAACATAAGATCACTGTGTAAGCCATAACGCCAAATAATGAAGAACTCAGATTATCTGAATACTGGATACCTGCAACAAGCACTGCATAGATTGCAACGCATACCATCATCAGAAATGCCTGGAAAGCCAGGGCAAAGAGTCCTCTGAAATAATTTGTGCCGATCTGTCCCCATTCTCTGTTGCTCATAGTTGCGAATGGAATCGGCGCAACTGAGGTATATAGGTAAATCTCTATCATACGTCCATACATGATCACTGTGATCAGTACAGACAGGATTCTCATACAGAAGCCGGCGATAAGGGTTTCCAGCGCCAATACAACAAGTTCTCCGATTTCCATACTTTCCAGTGTTGTGGAAAGATCCGTCAATGCCGAAGAAATATCAATGGCGGTACTTCCTGTGATAACACCGGCCGCAGAATTAACTACGTGCTGACCCACATCGAATACCGCCATTGTGATCGTAAATGTGTTACTCACCAGATACACAGCGATCCACATTTTTACGAAGTACTTGAAAAACATCCAGGTATCAATATCATGCATGTTGTTACGCTCGGTCAGCATAGAAATCAATTCGTAGCAGAGTACGAGTGTGATAATAATACCTGCGATCGGCATGATCACGGAATCCGATAAGTTCCGGATCATACTGAATATGCTGCCGTTCCACCCTTGCGGGGTCTGTCCAACCTGGGTAGCGATCTCACCGGTCTTTTGATTGACATCAGTAAACATCGTGTCCAGGTTGGAAGTGATCATCCCGGTTAAGAGTTCCCTCATCCATTCCTCAATCGCATCAAAAATCTGACTGAACATGGATCTCTACTCCTTTCTCTTAACCAAATAATCCACTCAGAAGCGGGATCAGCTGTGTTCCGATCAGGATAACACCACCACCGCTCATCAGCTGTTTAATTCCCTGGGATTTTGCACCCGGGTTGTCGTTTCCATAACCTTCCATCAGGTTGATTACGCCCCAGACACCAAGACCGGCACCGATTGCAACGACCAGTGTCTGAAGGATATTGATTGCACTGCTAAAAAAAGCCATAATCAAATGTATGAACAAACGCTTTTCTTATGGTCTGTAAGCGTTTGGCTCTACTCCTTTCCCTTTTATTCAGACCTTTTTGTACCCTTATCAGTAGTAGCAGGGTGCTCGAATTCTTTCTTTCATATCAGTCCTCACCTTCCTCAGCTTCAATCGCTGATACATCTTCTTGTGTTACAGTTACTTCATACATTTCAAATTCTGTATCTTTCGACATCACCAGTCGGTGTGCCAGATATTTTTCGACATCAAACGCATTATTCTTATTGAAATCGGCAAGCTCTTTGTACCGTTTGTGCTTTGTGATGTCATATTTGTTGCTTAAAAACGGCCGGACTCCACGAAGCTGTAAGATACATTTTTCTCCATCCATGACCGCCAGCTCATCTCTACTCATCAGTTCTTTTCCAGTCTTTTGATAGTTCAGTCCATAGGACCGGTTGCTGCCTCTGGTGTCTGATGTGTTGTAAAGATCAATGGTTTCCTTTCCCAGGGTTTCTGATATTTCTTTCAGTGTGGAACTTTCCTTTCCACCAAGGAAAAGAACAGTGTCACAGTTACCTGTGATCGTCTCTGCAGCATCCTTATAGATGGTTTTCAGCTGAGATTGTGACTGCAGAATGATAGAAGCGGAGATTTCCCTGCTTCGGATCGTAGCAATCAATTTGTCGAATTTTGGAATCTGTCCGATATTGCTGAACTCATCAAGAAGCAGCCGTACATGATAAGGGAGCCTGCCTCCATGCTCATCATCCGCTTTATCACAAAGCAAGTTAAAGAGCTGGGTGTACATGATCGCTACCACAAAGTTGAATGTATCATCGGTATCGCTGATGATGACAAACATGGCTGTTCTCTGATCACCGATCATATCCAGTTCCATTTCGTCATACGACATGATTTCTCTTAGTTCCTGAATGTCAAATGGTGCAAGTCTGGCACCACAGGAAATCAAAATCGATTTTGCAGTTTTGCCGGCCGCAAGCTTGTACTTGCGATATTGCCTTACTGCAAAGTGTTCCGGATTTTCTGCTTCCAGTTCTTCAAACAATTCATCCACTGCATTTTTAAATTCTTCATCATCCTCCCTGGTCTCACTGGCATTGATAAATTCCAACAAAGTAGAAAAGTTCTGTTCTTCCTCTGGTGCCTCATACCAGATGTATCCGATCAGTGCAGAATACAATAGACGTTCGGCCTTGACCCAGAAATCTTCCGTTGATTTTTCGCCCTCACCCTTGGTATTTGCGATAATGGTATTGACCAGCTTCAAGATATCTTTTTCACTCCGGATATAATGGAACGGATTGTAATGCATGGACTTTTTAAAGTTGATCGTATTTAATACCTTGATCCGGTATCCTCCATTTACCAGCATCTTCCCGCATTCAACGATGATCGTTCCTTTCGGATCGGTGACCACATAGGATACGTGGTCCGTCATCTGCATAAGATTGGGCTTCACATAGAATCTTGTCTTTCCGGATCCGGAACCACCGATAACGATCACATTCTTATTTCTGGCATACTTCGGAGCTTTTGGTCGGCTGTTCATGGTCAGACGTTCTGTTTCTGTGAGGATGACATTGTTTTCAAAAACCGGATCCATGAAGGGTTCGATGTCTTTTCTGTTTCCCCATCTTGCAGATCCATACTCCACACCCTGCCGGAACTTCTTTGCGTTTTTAGAACGATAGTAGACAACCAGTTTTAATGCACCTGCAGCCAGAACACCTACTGTAAGGTCCTGCAAAGCGATACTTGGCAGCCAGCTTAAAAATGCCAGTCGAAAATTGACTAACATCACGCCAAGTCTCTGGACCATGCTTTCTCCCAGGCAATGCCGGTACAGCCAGGATCCTTTATCTGCTACATAGAAGATAAAGAAATATGGGAGATTTAAGATCACCAGCCGTTTGATCTGGATCTTCTGTAATTTCTCCCGCATCATCGTTCCTGACCTCTGGATTTTTGTCTCTGCTTCACACGCTGGCGGTGCTTTGCTTTTCTTTCTACAGATTTCTGCAGTTTCTTTCTGACCGATGGTTTCTTCACCTGTTTCTTTTTCAGTTCTACTCCGGCATATTCCCGGAAAGCCGCTGTCATCACATCCACATCTTTAGCCTTAAAGAAGACCAGATATTTCGGTGGATCCGCACCGACTTCTTTTTTCAGGCTGTAATCAATCCCGTATTTTCTTGCCACACGGTCAAAGGATTTGATATTTTCATCTGTGATCTTTATGTTGGAAAGCTGTACTCCCTGTGCATTCAGCTGCTTGATGGTCTGCTTTCCATGTGGCTTTTTCTTTTCAATCTTTTTTCGGGCTTTTTCCCTTCCTTTCTCCTGGGCCCGTCCGGTCTTTTCAGCCATTTTCACCTGCGTTGCTTTCTGTTTCCTCCGGTTGTCCATTTCCAGGAACTTCCGAAGGGCTGCTTTTAGCACACTGGCAGTGATCTTGACTCCCTGGATGCTCAGGCTGATCACTTTCTGATTTACTTCTTCCTGCAATTACCCACGTCCTTTCTTTCCTTTCATTTCAGAATGAAGACGGGCAATACAATATCCGATGCATGGAACATGTTTTCCATACGGACAGCCACCACATGGTGTTGTTTTTACCGCTTTTTTCTTTTCAGGAAGCAGATAATGGCACTGCTTCAAGTTACAGCCTTTCTTTTTGCCTCCCCACCAGTAACAGTACTTACAGGACCATGGCTTTTCTTCGCTGTACTTTCTTCCTTCTATAGCTGCATTTGGTTCTATGATCAGATCTTTATTTGTCTTCATTCTGTTCTTCCTCTTTTCTCATGATTTCTGTCAGTTTTTTCTCTGCCTGACTTCCGGCAGCAATGAGACAATACAAAACTGTAAATATTGCCGCTGCTCCCAGAAGAGCAACAAAAATAATGATATTTCTCATGGTTTCTCCCATCTAAAAAAGCGTCCACAGATTCCTTTCGGTTTCCATGAACGCTCATTCTTATTTGATTAGTGTTTCTTTTTTCTCATAAATGCAAGGGCTCCTGTACCAGTCGCACCAATGCCGAGAAGCATAAACCACAGCCACAGATTGGTGTTATCCCCAGTCTTTGGTGAATCACTGACAGGTTTTCCACCTTCCGGTGTCTTTTCTGCCGGTTTTTCCTCATCTACCATGGTTACATGCTGTACTTCACTAGTATCCTTTACTTCGAATTCCACATCTTTTGCAACCAGATAGCCATCCGGTGCTGTTTCTTCACGGAGAGTGTATTTTCCGATTGGAAGCATTTCGATGTAATGTGCTTTCTCTGTACTGGTCCAGCTTTCCACAACTTTTCCATCCTGATCAAGGATCGTGAGTTTTGCTCCCGGAAGTTCTTTTCCGGCGATATCCTGTTTGGAGATTTTCACCTTCGTCACATCATCCTTCATCTCAACTTTCTGCACATCGGCAGTATCTTTGATGGTGAACTTCACGCTTTCAGCTGTCACATAACCATCGGCCGGTTTTGTTTCAACCAGTGCGTATTCTTTTCCGACAGTCAGCTCACGGATCACATGTGCTTCTTTACCGGAAGTCCATTCATCCACGATATTTCCATCGGCATCTACCACTTTCAGCTTACATCCTGGAAGTTCTTTTCCGGTTGTCAGACTGGATTTGGTAAATTCTACAACGGTTGGCTGATTCTCAAAGGTAAAATCATAGGTTACAGTCGGCTGATCCTCACCTGCATACTCAAAGGTAAATTCCTTTACTTCATCGTTGGTTACGAATCCGTCCGGTGCATAGAGCTCTTTTACATAGTAAGTTGCTCCTATTGGAAGATCTGCAACAAATGTGATCTTTCCTTCTTCATCCGTAGATTTCAGTTCAATGATCTCATCGGCTTCAATCAGGACTTTACCTGTTGTCTCAGACTTAATGTCATCTTTGGCAAATAATCCAAAGATAGCGCCTTCCAATGTACGGTCAGAATCTTTTTCTTTCTTAAGTACACTGACTTCTACTCTCTGGCGGTTGTTCTGCCAGTCTTTGTCATAGACTACAACTGGTGTATTCTGATCCACGTAAGTCAGATCTACATGACGGATCTCACCATCCAGTACATGACCGTAAGCAGTTCCTGTTTCTTTCACATAGTATTTACCAAGTGGAAGATTTTCCAGTTTTGCAATACCGGTTTCATCTGTCTTGATCGTTGCGATCAGTTCATCCTTTTTATAGTAATCGTCACTGACGCCATCGGCAGCCTTAATGTCTTCCTCAGCATAGACTTCAAACGTAACATCTGTCAGTTTTCCGGTTACATAGTTGAAAATGTGTTCCACCACACCTTTGACCTTATTGGCCAGCGTAACAGAATCCAGAAATTCTCCCTTTTTGTTGATGATGAGTTCACCAACCGGTACCTCGTCCTTCATTTCCACTTTCTGAACCTCTCCGGTATCTTTGACTGTGAATGTCACATCATTGGCTACCAGATAACCATGCGGTGCAAACTCTTCATGTAGGGTATAAGTCTCACCCACTTTCAGATATTTGATCACATGCGGTGCATCTTTGGAAGATGTCCAGCTATCTACTACATTTCCATCTTTATCCGTTACTTTCAGATAAGCTCCATCCAGTTCTACACCGGTTGTTGCATCTGATTTTGTGATCTCAACAGTTGTCGGCTGGTTCTTCTTTACGGATTTTAATGTTACTGTCTGTACATCCTGCCCCTGATAAGAAGCATCAAATCTCAGTACTTCATCCGAAGATACGAATCCATCTGGTGCTTTCAGTTCTTTTACATAATAGCTTCCAAGTGGAAGATCCAGTGTACATGCTGCCTGACCTTTTTCATCAGAAGTCATTTCCTGTAAAAGAGTATCTGCTTTGACGATCACTTTTCCATCTTTCGTCTGAATGTCTTTTGCATTGTAAATACCGAACACTGCTCCGGCTACTGTATTGCCTGTCTCAGCATCCTGTTTTTCGACCGTAATCGACACTTTCTGTCGTTCATCTGTGACAGAGATTTCTTTCTCGATCACTGCGGTATCCTGATCTGCATAAGCAAATTCGACATTTTCCGGCACCGTATTTAACACATAAGTGTCCGGTGCATTCTTCTCTTTAACATAGTACCTGCCAAGTGGAAGATTCTTTACGGTTGCATAACCATCTGCATCCGTTGTGACGGTTGCTACCAGTGCATCCTTTGCAAAATACAGAGTTCTCTGTCCATCTGCATCTACCTGATGATCGGCAGTATAAATATCCTCTGCCGCATAGACTTCGAATTCTGCTCCTGCAAGTCCGGCCATTTCATACTGGAAGTCCTTATCAAATCCCTTTAACACTTCACCCTGTTTATAGATCTTTAACTGACCTTTGACCGGGGCATTGGTATATTCCACATCAATGACTGCATCTCCTGTGACAGGATCGGTCAGATAAACAGTATCTGTATCAACTGCAACTGTCACATAGTTTTTGGATATTGTGTACCCATCGGGTGCCGTCACTTCCTCAATCCGGTAGTTACCAGGTTTCAGATTCTTTGGCAGTACCAGGTATCCTTCCTCATTTGTGAAATAGGATTTGTGTACCGTTGGCTTCGGATAGGATGTTGTCTGTTCCACATATTTCTGGTTATCCAGGTCATATACCTTGAATTCAGTATTTGCCAGGAGTACAGATTTCTGTGTTTCTGCATCCTTTTTGATGATCTTTAATTTTGCTTTGAATTCTTTATCCAGCAGCACTCGCCATGTCTGCGGTGTATCCGGATGATTCTCTGTGATCTTCACTACAAAATCATCGACCGGTGCATAGTTATGTTTGCTTGTGGTTTCTCTTACCACATAAGTTCCATATGGAAGCGGAATCGATCTTGCATATCCTTTTTCATCGGTAAACATTTCTGTCTGACCATCTGCAGTCAGTACAACTGGTCTGGCTGAATCAAAATCATAACTTCCATCTGCTTTTACTTTCAGATCACTGACAAGCCATGCTGAAAAACCAACTCCCTGCAGAAGATCTGCATCGGTCTTTCCGTTGTTTGCTGCCTTGATGATCTGAAATGGCTGTTTGATGACAGTTTCTTTACATACAGAAGTTCTTTCTACTGTCGGAACAGTAGCACCTTCGTAAGTACAGTCCACATCATGTTCTGTCGGATCCAGTACATATCCCACTGGAGCACTAAGCTCTTTCAGATAATACTTTCCAAGATACAGATCCGATACAGAGGCTTCGCCATTCTTATCCGTTGTCAGGGATGTGATCAGGCTGTCTTTCTTATGGATTGTTCCGGTTCTTCCATCCGGATGAACAATGTCTTCTCTTGCATAAAGGCCATATACCGCACCTTCCAGTGTTGCATCTCCCTGGGCTTCATTGCCTGTCTCAGCATCCTGTTTTGCAATGTTGAGCTTTGCATTTGTTCGCTTATCCGTTGCATTTTTGGTTGTTGTCTTTCCGATAGCAAGAGTCACATTATAAGACTTTGTATCGATCTGATACCCTGTTGGAACAGAGATTTCTTTCAGATAAACAACTTCCTGTGTCTTTTCCATTGTGAGCTGTGAAGCACCATTCTGATCAGTTGCAGGCATCTCTGCGATCAGCTTTGTACATGCAGCATCGGAATAGATCCCGTACACTGCACCAGCCAGTGCATTTCCTGTATCCTGGTCTTTCTTTACAATGGATACCTTGCATTCTTTTGTCCAGGTTACTTTAAAATCCACATATTTCTCATTTCCGACACCTTCACCGAAAACAAGAGCCAGGTCCTGTGTTCCGGATCCTGTTACAATCTTGTAAGCAGAGTATTCTTTATCAATGCTTCCCTTCATCCGAGAAGAAAATGTAGCACTGACGCTCTCTGCCTGATCAAGTGGTGCTGTCAGATAAAACTGTGTACCTCCACTGATTTCTACACTTGCTCCTGCAGCACTGGTTTTACCGGTTGTCATATTTACAAGCTTTACACCACTTGGCAGCTTAAATGTAATCGTCTGCAGTTTATCTGCTTTGAATGTGATCACACTTGTTCGCTGGCTGTTTCCTTCCGCATAAGCCTTTACATTAGATTCGGAAAAGCTCATATCTACAGACGGAATGTCCGGCATATTTACACAATAGTTATAAAGTTCCATTGCCAGGTTCTTTCCTGTCGCATTGGTTCCGGATGCCCAGTCACTGGATCCATTTGCATAAGCCGCTGCAAGATGCGTAATGATGAATCTCTTTCCTGCCGGAAAATCCGGATGTTTCTCATCGAAAAAACCATTCTCATCACTTGCTTTTGTTCCGTAATAGCAGACCTTTGCAAGTGTCTTTCCATCGGCAAGTTTCTGGATCGTATAAGTTCCATTTCCCGGTCCTTTTTTCGATGGTTCAACACAGTATGCTGTCGCATTGATGCTTCCCCATTTCACATAATATGGACAAGTCAGATAAGAACCTAATCCATAGTCTGCGTAATAGTACCAGGAACCGGCTGTGACGGTGACTGATTTTGTTCCTGTCTCACCAGAAGCAAGCATCATTGGCATATCGAAAGTAATACTTTCGCCTGCTTCAAGATCTGCAAGAGCAACTTCCTGGTCAACAGCTTCCTGCATAACCTCTGAGAGTGTGATCCCTGTTTCCGGATCAACGGTCTCCTGATCCTCCGTTGCTTCGATTTCTGCATCAAATTCTTTTTCTGTCAGTTCTGTTTTGCTCTCCGTGTCAGCAGCATCAGTTTCCTCTGTAGACGAGTCAGCCTCAGAATCCTCTGTTTCTGTCTTATCGGAAGAACCAGCATCCTGATCAGAAGAACTTTCTGACTGCGAATCTTTCTGTTGATCCGCTTCTTTTACCACGATCTTTCGATTGATCTGGTAGGTTGGGTGATCCGTTGTCTGTGGTTCTACATAATAGACTGCCTTATAGGAATTGGCATAATCGGTAGAAAAGTCATTCCCGTCCGTATCTTTTGCTTCCTGAAATGTAACTTTTACTTTGCTGTCATCCTGGATCGTAAGACCGGTATAATCACTCTTTACATCGAAATTGTCTCCAACCTTGATCTCATAATCCTTTGCAGTTACCACTTCATCTTCATCCAACTGATCCTTGATCTCCTCATAATACGGAATCTTTTTTACAGATCCGGCATCATCAGAAGCATAGGCAACAGCGGGAGAGAGTACCGTCGATAGAACCGTTACTGCAGTCAGTAAACCGGACATCACCCTGCGTGCTTTCTTTTTCACGTTCATTCTCTTAAATCCTTCCTTTCTGATTTTTTTGTGTATGGTTATCTGTTCGTGTCTGCGTATTATCTTTTATACGAAGATGATCGCCTCCTTTCCTGAAATTTGCGCTATTTGGGACAGTCAGCACAAGCTGAGATAACAGCACAAATATATGGCGGTACCTGTTTGTCACAAATACCGCCACATGATTTCTACTGTCATCCTCTTTTCAGATTCAGACATTTTATTTTGATTTAAGATTTAAGCGTTTTCCTGTTTTCTTTCCCGGATCCGTTCCTATATCAGTTTCCATCTCTGATACGTTTTCTTCTGGCAGACACGCAGCTTTTCGCTCTATGCATGTTCAAACCGAATATCACTCCGGGCAGGCTATTCATTTTTCAAGGTACATGAAGGTGTTCTATGCAAACCCTTCATATAACGAAACGCTCAGAGCCTGTTTTACAGTGGTCTAATTCAATTTTTTTAAAATTCTTCGTTTTCCGCCTTTTTTTTCATCGTTTTTAATGCCCTGTTCAGGAGGTCATTTACACTCTGCTGTTTGATTCCCAGATAATCTGCAACATCCTGCTGACGCATTTCCTCGAAATAAACCAGATTGAGTACCGTCTTTTGTCTCTCTGTTAACTCTTTGATCAAAGCGTTTAGAATTTCTCTGTCGATAACATCGTCAACAAAATCTTTTGAAGATCCTCTCATAATCTCCGCATCATCTGTAACATCGCTGTTAGAAAACACACCATGATTGGTGCTGATTTTGCTCTGGCTGTATGCCATACGGTCTTCAGCCTCCATCAGCAGACGGATATACCAGTTTTCATTATCAAAGAACTCTTTATTGAATTCCTTGTTATCGCCAGTTACACTCACATATTCATAGTCATCACAACTATGAAGCGGAAATACGGTTGATTGATTTCCTGCTGTATAAAGTACATATCCGTGATCATAAACAGAGATTGTTGTATCTGCATTGATCATTTCCTTTACTACAACTTTGTGTTCCTTCAAGGATTTCACGCTTGGGATTCTCTTCTCCACATCAGCAACTTTCACGATTTTTTTCAGTTCTTTTAATGTCAACATAAAGACCACCTTTCTGCCTTTCGGCTCCGGGTGGTCCATTCCATCTTTTATGAAATTTCTGCACAGACATAAAGAACTGCAGTACAAGAGGTCACGAACTCACCCGTTTTTTTTGAACGGGAGTCCGCGACTCCTTTGTAACGCATGTATCTGCGTTTAGATTAAGTTTGCCAGATTGCCTGGCTTATTCAGTTGATATGTGCATCTTCTGATTCATTCTCTGTTTGCTCTTTGCGAAACATGGAATAATCGCCCATAGCATCGTAAGGACAATGCCTTACAAATTCCTGGTATTCGATTTCAGTCATCTTTGCTTCCTCCTTTGTGTCATATTATCAAAATCTCTCTCTGCAATTATTTTTGCAGAAGAGAATTCAACCTCTATATAACGAAACGCTGAGAGCCTGTTTTACAGTGGGGTACGACAAAAAATTTAAAAATTTTTTGAAATACATCAAAAAAGCCCGACAAAACAAATACTTCAACAATCTCCAAAACCAGAAAATACTTCTGATCTTGCAGTGTATCCGTAAATGTTTTGCCGGGCTCTTAGTGATTCCAGTCAGATTCAGCTCCTTGACAAACTCTTACTGTCTGGTGCGTTCTTGATGGTTCCTGCCAAATCCAACGCTTACTACAGACAGCTCATTCTATTCTGTTATGATCCCTGATTCATCATCTTTCGGGAATACGTCCGCATCCTGGACTTTAATTGTTCATCTCTGATGTGGATCGGACGAACCGACACCATATCATCCTTTACAAATATCTCCAATGTACTGCGACATTTTTTGCACTCCACTTCTGAATCGCTTTGTGCGCTCTTTTCAATAAATGCTCCGCATACAGAGCAGTGTACATGCCATTTAATAGCACCTGATCCCATATAGGCTTCCTCCTTTAAGCAATAAGATATTTCTCCATTTATTACTCAACGGACCAAAGGGAAATCAAATCCGCCTTATGAGCATCATGCCATCCATTCCGTAAGTGCCAAAGCTGCACGAACAGCACGATTTTTATTCTGATCAGATCTGCTTTGTCGATCTGTGCATCCTTTTTTATCCTTCCACCAGCTACCACACACTCTTTCCGGTATAAAAAATTCCGCTGTGATTAATTAACATGATATTTCAATAGTTTCAAATACATCACCAGTCAGATCACAGATGTCCTGGATCTGAATCTCAGTATCATCGATCCGTAAGTGGACTGATGGATCAAAAAATTCTACGGTTCCAGATAATGTATGGTACTGACCAATTAATGGATCCTTCCAGGATTTTTGAAAATAAGTTGCCTGTATCTTCATTCCATATGCCAGGATCCTTAATTTCATATCCAGCTCATTTTTCTTTTCCTCAGATAAATCTCTTTTTGGTTCATAAATGATTTCCTGTTGCCGGATTGTTTCATCCAGTCCACGAAGTGCCGCAAATGGAGCAAACTGTTTTGCCCTGCGTCCTACATCCATGGGATGTCTCCTGGAAACCGGTCTTGGTAAATATAAATACGGTTGATATGCACTTGCCAGCACTTTTTGCACCTCCTCTAAGCACGGTGACCACCTATTTGCTCATTGCGTTCTCTATAAGTAGAACACTCCAGCAGGTTGGATCCCCGCATGATCGCATTCTTTCCATAACGCTGCTTTACATTCAATACTGCTTCCTGTAAATGCCGTTCCTTATCGGTCTGTTTGGGATCATCAAACAGGCTGTACTGCACATAACTTTCAGGAGCAACCCTGTTCGCACACACCTCGATTCTTCGGATTCCGGTATATCTGTCTGCAATCCTGAGATATAAATCTTCCACTGCATCTATGATCTTTTTGGAACTGTTACTTTCTCTTTCAAGTTTTACGGTTCCTTTAGATGCCTCATGCTCATACCTGTGGTCATAGGCGATCCATAAGGTGAGAGAGCTTGTTACCAGTCCTTTTTCAAACAGATCCAGGACCAGATTATCTGTCATTTCCCTTACGATCACAAGTGCTTCGTCAAAAGAATAGTTTCGCATCAGCACCTGACCATTTGAAAGGCTGTGTTCCTCCGAATGATAGTTCTTGATGTCACTCATCCGGCATGTTTCATAGCCCCATGCATGATCGATCAACAGCTCTGCATCAATCCCAAACATCTTATACAGCCAGTCTTCGGATCTTAAAGAAGCCATTGCAATATCGCCCATTGTATGGATTCCATAACCGGCTAGTTTTTTTTCAGTCCGGGATCCAATCCTCCAGAAGTCACTTAATGGTTTATGATCCCATAGCTGCTCTCTGTAAGAGAATTCATCCAGGATTCCAATATGGTCATCCACATGCTTTGCTACAATATCCATTGCGATCTTACAAAGATAAAGATTTGTCCCGATTCCTGCAGTTGCAGTGATTCCTGTTTCTTTAAGAATAGCCTTGATCATTTTCATAGCAAGTTCTTTTGCACTCAATTGATATAATTTGAGGTAATCTGTTGCATCAATGAAAACTTCATCGATAGAATATGGGTGAATATCATCTGGTGCTATATATTTTAAATAACACCTGAAAATCTTTCTACTCATAGAAATATAATGAGCCATTCTTGGCGGTGCAACAATATAAGTTATTTCCTTTTTGGGATCTGTATCTAATTCAGGTTTATTATAAGATTCTCCATCAAAATCTCCGTAAATCCGGCTTTTTCGATCAGCATTTGCCATCTTTACCTTTTGTATAACTTCAAACAGCCTCGCCCGCCCTGAAATTCCATAAGACTTCAAAGAAGGTGAGACTGCCAGGCAGATAGTCTTACTCGTTCTTGACTCATCTGCTACAACCAGATTTGTTGTCAATGGATTCAGTCCTCGTTCTACACATTCAACCGAAGCGTAAAATGATTTTAGATCAATGGCAATATATGTTCTGGATTTGTTCATATGTTTATTCTACACCATAGTGTGTTAATAAAGCCTTTTCAGCTTCTGCACTCCATAATCCGTTATGCTTGTCACAAATATCAGCAAGATCGTTAAAGAATGGATCATCTTTTGCAAGACTTCTTAAATCAGAAATTGCTGTCATTGGCATATTGATATGAAGATATGATAATTTCTTTCCACCTGGAATATTTGGAAGATTCATTGTTGTATCAACGATAGAATCAATTCCTCCAACATGAGTGATCATTACTGCAGGTTTGATTTCTTTTCTTGCTGCACGATCAATAGCTTCCTTCATATCATCAATATTTCCACCAGTACTTCCAAGAATCTTTGTTGCGTTATAATGACAGTCATATAAATTCACATCAGCTGAGAATTTGGAATCTGTAGGACCTGCAAATAAATTCATACATCCATCATAAGCTAAGATTTTATTTCCAAGTTCAGCAACTCCTCTGACTGGTACATAAACAAAGACATCATCAAAACCTTTACCATCAACAGATAAAGCTTTTAATTCTTCTACCTGATTATTCATCTTAGCTGTATTAACATAGATTAATTCCACGCCTTTTTCTTTAGCTTCTTCTACGGAAATAACCTGATTTGCTCTTTCTAATTTGGCATCATCGATATCTGTAACGATCACTTTCGCTGGTTTATTCTCAATAGCTAATGCATAACTTACG
>ENA-ORRU01000643-ORRU01000643.1-human-gut-metagenome-genome-assembly--contig:-NODE-643-length-25559-cov-6.669973_pt1 | contig 25559 bp, 28 predicted proteins | sample MGYA00242184_ERZ509151 | MGnify/ENA primary metagenome ERZ509151 (study PRJEB26280, sample SAMEA2338667) | human gut metagenome | biome: human gut; feature: human-associated habitat; material: faeces... | reverse complement strand
CCACCATGGCCGTGCAGCCCAATGCCACTGCCTGTGCGCCGTCCGTGGTGATCGCATTGACGGCTTCCTCTATGAGTGCTTTTACGAGACGGTCATGTTGCTGCAGTTCTTCCACGGGAATGTCGATGCTGCGGACGCAGCAGACTCGACCATCAAAGTGAGACTTCGCGACCTCGCCTTCGATCATGGGCAGAACATTTTTCATCACGGAAATGATGGCGATTTTGTCAGCCAGCCCCAGGGCGAGATGCATTGCGGGTTCAAAGCCACCAAACACGGGAATATTCACTAACTCGCGTGCGGCTTTGACAGCCGGGTCACCGAAGCAGTTGATGAATATTCCATCACAACCCTCCGCTTCGGCTTCCTTGCATAGGCGAAGTACATCCGGGCCTGCCATAGCTTCGTCATACTCACACTCAATAGACGGTGTACCCACCTTGATCTGGGAAGTACTTAGTTCCGTGTCGGGTGACAGGTACTTGCGAATGTACTTGATCATCTCAGGAGTGATGACCGGTCCAGTAACCGGAATGATATTCTTGATTTTCATAGTTTGTCCCTCCATGTAAAATCATGTTGTTGGCTTTATGCGCTAACATCCTTCTTCACAGGGGAAATACTACCGACCTCATCCTCTACATAATCCGGGCCGATGTAGATCTTATCGCTGTTTTTGAAGATTAAAGAGAGCACCAGATAAACCACGGCCGTGGTTACAATGGAATTGATGGCAGCAATGCCCCAATGCACCGTAAAGCCAACCGCCCCCCCGGCGATCCATGCGATCAGGGCCAACACATTGCAGAAGTGGTGCTTTACGCCTTCGCCGTAGTGGTATTCGCCCTTACGAATGATGAAGTAATCCACAATGACGATACCTGCCACCGGAGGGATGGCCGTGCCGAGATAGCCGAGAAAGGTTAGGAAGTAGTTGGTAATGCCCAAAGAGCTCAGAACAATGCCCACCACACCGAAAATACCCGTCAGTATATGCTTGTTGGCGCGGGGGAGGATCGTGGTCAGTGCCAATGTGCCAAAGTAGAGGTTGCCATCGTTGGAGGTCCACTGCGCGAACACCAGTATCAAAAGCGCCCAGTAGCCGAGGATCTGCAGCAGTGCGGTAGGCACATCACCCGTTCCGCAGGCCGCACAGGTGATGTAGCCGGCCATGGTCATAAATACATTGGCGATCAAAAAGCCACCCACGGAACCCCATGTAGATGCCTTTAGGCTTTTGCCCATTCGTGAAAAATCCGGCTGCAGACAGGCACCAAAAGCATAGCCGCCCACAACTGCCACCACAGCGGTGGGAATGGTCATGCCGGTATAGCCGATGGTAATGCCGTTAAAAGCCTCCAACGAGCCGATTTTGACAATGGCCAAAATGCAGGAAAGTACACACATGACCAGAATAAGTGGACTTGCCCAGTTGGACAACCACTCAATGCCCTTATAGCCGATCAAGGCGGTAGTCATCATCAGAATACCGCCCCAAACGCCGGCAACGGTCTGACTTGTGATCCAGCCACCGGCCGGAAACATGGCGTGAATTGTTGCGCCGAAGAAGGTGGCTTGGTAGCCAAAGAAGCCCACAGCTACCAGCAGCAGCATTAACGATACGATGTAGGAGCCGATCGTACCAAAAGACTCTCTCAGCAGCATGGACAGGCCAACACCGGTCTTCGTGCCGACCCAACTCAAAAAGCCGCCCAGTACTGCCAAAATGATAGAGCCAATGACCGTGGCGATAAACGCCTGCGTCAGTGTCAAGCCGCCTACCATTCCGGCACCGATGTAAATGCCGGACAGCGCGATGATTTGTCCCACCAATGTGGCAACAACGCCGTAATTACTGCGCCGGTACTCTGTGGGCACAGGTGCGGTAGACCAGTCATTCTTCGCTAAGTATGCGATTCGTTTTTCTTGATCCATTGTGTCATCCTCCTTACATGTGATTTCTCTTTTTGTTGAGAGAAGTTCTCCCTGCTTTTATTGTACTTTTTGTGGTGAAAAAGTTCTTCATCTGTAGAGGGGAAAAAGTGACCCGCAATTTGTCTGTATAGCCGAAAACGAGAATGCTGTTGTGAATCTTGCACAAAAATGCGGCTCCCAAAATTGGGAGCCGCATTTTTGCCCGCATAGGGAAAGGTGAAGAGGAACTGTGCTATGCCAGCTTTTCCAGTATACGTATAACAAGCTCTGCTGTTACGCGTATACTCTCTATGTCACAGGATTCATCGGGAGAATGGACATCTGTGAGAGAAGGACCTATGGCGATCATATCCAAGTCGGGGTTCTTTTCAAAGAATGCACCACACTCCAATCCGCCGTGTACGGGTTCAACAACCATATTCCGCCCTGTCAACTCGGCAAGCCAGCGGAACCAATTCGCTGTGAGGATTTACCGCCCATGCCGGCACATGATCCCCCTGTGTATAGGTAAAGCCGAACGCCTCTGCAATGAGACGGGATGCGCGAAGCATCTCCTCTGCTCGGTATGCCACGCAGCTTCGTTCCATCGCTTCCAACGTGATCGTCTGATCATCTATTTTGAGGAATCCCAAGTTCTGGGAGCTCTCAGTTAGAGTCGTTACAAAGGGGCTCATTGTGTTAATGTTGTTGGGAAGTGTATTCAAAAGAGATATCAAGGCTCTGCCGATTTCGGGGTGTAAAACCTGTGAAGGGGCTTTTTCATCGTTGACAGTCAACGCATAACTGTGTTCAATGTCACCAAAAGTCGCCGCAAAATCCTTTTTATATGCGCTTAAGAGTTCCTTCACTTGGCCTTTACTTCCTGCCGGGATTGTAATAACTGCTTCCGCCTGTGCCGGGATAGCGTTCTTCGCTTGACCGCCGTGGAAATCAGCGATTTTGATGGGTATCCCCGCCTCTGCTATTCTGCTTAGAGCTGTGGCCAGACATACCAACGCATTTGCCCGACCAAGGTTGATTCCAACGCCGGAGTGCCCGCCCAGCAATCCTTTCAGCGTAATTCTTATAGCATGATCGTCAGCAGATGGTGCTGTCCACTCTGCTTTTCGCGTAAAGCCGAGGAAATCGCCTCCAGCCGCTGAATTGCAAAGAGAACCCAGCCATTCCCAGTCCAGATTGATAAGATAGGCACCATCCAAATACTTGTCAGGCATGGCAATAGACGACATACCGTCCTCCTCGTTTACGGTAAGAATGACACGCAGCGGTCCGTGCACAAGCGACTCGTCCTGCAGCAGGTACAAAGCCAAAGCCACGCCAATCCCATCGTCTGCGCCCAGGCTTGTTCCTTGCGCCCGAAGAGTTTTTCCATCATTTATTACTTTGATTGGATCCTTCAAAGGATCGAAAGACACCCCCTCAGCGGCTACGCAAACCATATCCATGTGTGCTTGAATAATCACCAATGGTGCGCGCTCATGACCGGGCGCTGCCGGCTTGTCGATAATAACATCGCCAATAGCATCCTGTTCTACGGTGAGCCCATGCTTTTGGGCCCATTCCACCAAATACGCGCCGATTTTCTCCTCGTGATGGGATGGACGAGGGATCTCGGCGATTGCCATGAATTCTTTCAGAGTAATCTCTAATGCACTTGATTTCATTGCGAGGCCACCTTTCATTAAAATATATCTAAAGTATACGACTTTCGCTCCCGTTTGTATTTGCCTTTTCCGACAGTTTTTTGTGCCAAAAATAATCGGAAACATTTAAAGTTCCATGCCGTGAAGGTTTCACGACATGGAACTATTTATCAGTATTTTATATTATTGCGAGTATGAAGCAGCCGATTCAATGCTAATGCTTTGTATAGTGAGTACACTCCCGGCATTTCAGCAATATCGTATCCCAGTTTTCGCTTGATATTGTTTAACCGATATTTCACCGTACTTTCGTGAACATGCAGATACTTCGCAGCTGCTGCAATATTTTTGTCTGCATCGATCAAATAGGCGGACAATGTATCAATTGCCGTCTTTTCGTTGCGTCCCTGCAACGGTTTAAGGATAAGGCGATATTTTTCCGGCAGAACCGTTGCTACCCCATTGCCCGGAGCCCTTCCCCGAAATGCCAGCCGATAATTTTCAAGCCGGACGTTTTCCACAACTTCCGCAGCCGGACACCTGTACTTCATCTGCTCCAGATTCATGTTGCTGCCATAAGCGAAGTAATATCTATCTTTCATTTTTTCTCACCTCTATCTGACTCCTTCTGTCCTTTGATTTTTCTTCAGACACTCATACGTGCTTTTATCATATCTCCACGCAAGATCACCATCCAGATTTGCCAGCAGATGTTTTCGAACATTTTTATATTCGTCTCCAATTAACCCAAGTCTCAATAAAAATGTACGAAATGTAAATGCCGGGTTTTCTGATATCAGTGTCTTTTTCATCTGTGTCGATCTCTGATTGATTGCCTGTGCGGAAATGGCTAATGCCAGTGTAATATTTGCTCTCACCTTTCCTGCATGTAGTGTGCTTTCAAAACAACGCCATTCCAAAGTTCCCTTGGAAAACACAGCATGAAGATTCAGAGCATAATAACGGGTATGATCATAATGGGTATGACTTCCATCCCTGCCTCCATACCAGACATTTCTTACTCGGTCCATTGTGATTGATTTATTTGGTATTTTTCGGATTTTCTCCAATACCTCCGGTCGCACCCTCTGACAATAACTATTTGCTCTTCTCTCCTGCACTTTCAGTGCTTTGAACAGGATATCTTCCTTTGCATACATAATTGTCAGTGCATTTTTCAGACTCTGCGGTGTATGATTCGATGCATCTACATGAACATGCTGACCACAGGACTCATTTACAAAACCTCCATGCTGTCGCAGACATCGTACTACTTCCTGTAACTTTCCCATTTCATCATAGGATAATTTCGGTGATACCATTTCTGTTGAATATTCTCCACCTGCGTCTACAATTCGACCGTATACTTTCCGTTGTGTATAAATGCTCCCATCAGACATAAATTTCCACTTTTTTCCTTCCAGATCTATCACTGACCAGACTCCATAAGTAGTGCCGTCATAATATGCTTCTGTTCCAAACATTTCAGCAACAACTTCTGCAGCACGTTGTCTGGTAATCCCTGTCATTTCGATTTCTGTGCCAAAGTATTGGTCTTTTATTCCGATCATGCCTAATGGATTCCTTTCTCAGACACTTTCTGTGTGTTAAGTTCGGAGTCTGCCTTTTGTAACAATCTGCCAATTGCCTCGATAACATTGACAGTTACTCCGTTTCCAGCCTGTTTATAAAGCTGTGCGTCAGAAGTGCTGTCTATGATCTTATCAATCTGCCAGTCGTAATAACCCTGCAGTCGCAGACATTCCCTCGGAACTAACCTTCTTATTCTGCCGTGATACAAGATGCCATGACGATCGGTTGCAGTAATTGTAAACATCGGTTCTTCGGGTTCTTTCATACGTCTGCCGTTCTGACGAACATTCTCTTTTGCTGGTGTTAAGACTGCTCTTGCTCCATCCTCTGCTAATACACCAGAACATTCTCCTTTGTATTTGTGGACACCGCATTGTCTGGTATTCAGGCTTCTGCATTCTTCCGTTACCACCGGCGGAGGTGAAAGATCGACAAAGTGCAGCGTTCCCTGTTGAACACCTGTTGTCAGGGTATGTGCGATCTGGTGTCCGACTCTTCCTCTCCTGCTGTTGAGATTCGCATAACCCAGATCGATGCTGTCCCCTTCTCTTGCAAGTTTGTAGCCGAGCTTTGTATTCTCTTTGATTGGAACACCTACATCATATAATCCTGTCTTGCCGCCCATTCCACCTGCCTGTGATGTCAGGGTACAGCTTAGTCCTTTGGGACTGTAGACTCTTTTCCCCTGACTTCCTGCCCGGACTTGAACAAGAGCTGCTCCATTTGTTTCTGGTTCAGGTAATACTTTTCCGGCACATCGGAAATCAAAATATCCGACAATATACACCCGTTTTCTTGCTTGGGGGACTCCGAAATCCTTGCTGTTAAGCACTTTCCATTCGACATGGTACCCCAGTTCAGAAAGCGTACTGAGGATGGTGCAAAACGTCCGGCCTTTGTCATGCGATAACAAACCGGGAACATTTTCAAGGATAAAATACGAGGGTCTTTTAGCTTCAAGAATCCGGGCAATTTCAAAAAAGAGAGTTCCTCTTGCATCTGCAAATCCTTCTCGCTTTCCGGCGATAGAGAATGCCTGGCAAGGAAATCCTGCACAGAGTAAATCAAAATCTGGCATTCGTTCTGGTTCGATTGTTCTTGCGTCATTACAATACCACTCCCCTTCCGTATCAAACAGCAATCGGTAGTTCTTATCCGCATAAGTATCCACCTCGCAATGTCCGACACAGACAAAGTTTCCTGCCCGTCTTAAGCCTTCACGAAATCCCCCGATTCCGCTAAAGAGATCAAAAAATTGAATGGTTGCGGCTATCAACCTCCTTTTTGCTGATAAAAACAGGCGGCATGATCTCTCATACCGCCCTTCGTTATTCTGTATCAATTGGTTACCATTCTGTTGGTTCTTCTGCTTTGGATTCTTCCGGATCAGTCTCTCCTTCTGGTTCAGTTTCCTCTTCCGGTTCACTTTCCCCTTCTGGTTTGTTTTCCTCTTTCGGTTCACTTTCTCCATCCGGTTCGGCTTCCTCTTCTGGTTCACTTTCCCTTTCCGGCTCAGTTCTTTCTTCCGGTTGAGTTTCTTCTGTTCCCAATTCTCCAGTTGTCTGTTCGGATTCTTCAGGCTGCTCTTTGCTTTGCCATTCGACCTCTACCTTTTCCAGTGCTTCTTCTATAATCTGAATTAAGAAGTCTTTCTGTTTCATGTGTTTCTTTCCGATGACTACTTTTAATCTCTGGAATAATTCCTCTGATACCTGTACTGCTACTGTTCTTACTGCTCCCATGCTTATTTCTCCTTTTCCTTCCACTCTGTTGAAATGTTCTTCAATGACCTGTTGTAAAAATTTTTGTGTGCTGCTTTCTGTGAGTTCAATCTCTTCTCTTACTTTCTCATGTAAGTCCATCGGGATCTTTCCGCAGATATTTTTCATCTCTGCCATAACCTTTCTCCTTTCACTTTTGCTACACACAACATACTCCAAAGCCGCATGGAAAGCTATTCACAATACCCACCAAAGATATCGATGCATTTCTTGCCTTACCCCTAGCAGATCCAACAATGTATGTATCGTGCAATCATAGGCCTCACCCCCTTTACAAATTTTCCATTTGAGATAGAAAATCCATCATCTGATCTGGTATTTCTTCCGATGATGGTTTCGTTTTCAATTGTTCCGTAGTGCCACATATTCCTAATTCCCGAACACTTTCTTTTATCGTCTTTTGAATGACTTCTTCCATCCATTTCCGATCCTCTTTTTCCAGAATTGCCTGAACCAGATACTGGCTTTTCTGCCCTTCTGGAACACTTTGAAATTTCTCCCATGCCCTCTGGTGTTCTGGATTTTTCAGGTTCGGGCGGAACGAATATACCGGGCGTGTCATCTCGTCCACATCTGCTCTACAATCCGTTCATACCCTGTTGCGTTGGCATGGACGTCCTCTATAAAAACGGGGCGGCAAATCGCGTCCTGTGCGGTCACGTGGCGTTTTAAAATTGCGGAGCCTCCCCCCATAAATACGGTGGGTACTGCCCGGAGATCAAACCCGGATTCTGTCACCGCAGACAGTATTCTTTCTATATATTTCCGTCCGTTTTCCTGTATGATCCGTCTGGCCTCCTCTGCCATACTGCAAGATTCCCTCCGAAGCACACGCTCAATTTGAGTTTCTGTCACAGACAGTCCGGTATTTCTACGCACTTGTTCTGCTGTCTCATCAATACATCGGATTACTCCAAGTTCCAGACTTCTGCACGTTGCTGCATTCGGAACAGCATTGTCCAGCCTCATAAGGTCAACGGTCCAGCCACCAATATCAACAAGCAGAACAGACGGTTCATTCTTCAGATACTCTGGATGCAGAGCAAGCGCAGAGTATCCCTGTGGGAACAGTTTCACATCTTTTATTGTTATCTCATATAACTCACTTTCATATAAAAATCGCACTGGCTGCTCTTTCCGCAACAGATACTCCCTGAATCCCTGTTTCTCTCTTCCAAAACTTGAAAGCGGAAGTCCAACAGCCAGAATTACCTCTGTCTTTCGTTCCGCTTTCCGATGCTTGATTTCTTCTGCAATGGCTGCCAACGTCAGCAGATAATAATTATCATTGGACGTTTTATTTTTTACCAGCGTCTGTCTTCCCGTACCGCAGACATAATACTTTCCTTGATATTGCAGAACATTCTGCATGGTATACGGCTCGTAATCATACCCAATAATTCCACTTGGGAAAGACACTTGTCTTGTTTTAATGGCATAATAGCCATGATCAATTCCTATGATTATCGCAATCACATCCTTTCATTTTTTCTGTTTAACGTAAGATCAAAAATGTTGTCACTGCTGCAACGGATCGTTGCAAAAGTGCCATTCGTGAACACTTTTCTATGTTCCAGCGTCCCAAAACCTGCGGAAAATCTGGTTTTTTTATACCACTATCGCCAGAGGAACACTACTGTTCCTTCCCAGCCGGTTATAAAAGATCCCTCTCCCGGCGGCGGTCCAGCCTGTCCGGGGGAGGGATATATCGCAAGTTTCCTTTTTGAACAATTGCCTGTCTTTTTATTTTTATGAGATGTTTTTCCTGCTTTTGTAAAATGGGAAGATACTCCGGTTCTGTCAAAAACTTCCGTATATAATTGCCCTTTTTTCCCAGCTTGTTATCATTTTTCAGCAGTTCTATTTCTACCATGTAATGGGTATCTGGATGAAATCTCTTCTCACACAAAATGCTGTCCCCTTTTATATAATCAGATTTAGCCGATTCTCTTGCTGCCGCCAAGAGTTCATAAATACTTACTTCCACCTCTTATCACCTCCCAAAAGACCAGAAAAAAGCAGACCTCTTAATCGAAGTCTGCTCCTGTCGGATATGGTAATCCTCTTTCTTCATATTTTTTATCGATATAATTTCGAATCCATTCCCTGTATTCTTCCGTTAATGCCAGTTCCTGAAATTCTAACAACCACTTTTCCCCTTTTGCTTCGTCATCAAGCCATCGATCTTCTATGCACTCCGGCTCATCTAACATTTTCATCATCGCTTCAAATGGCTCTTTTACATCATCACCAAATTCTTTCCATAAGGCGATTCCATAGTTCTCCAGTTCAAAAAATTCTGTCAGATATGTCAATCGTTCCATATCCCCCAATGTCATTCTTTTTTCACCTGACAATAATGCTCGATCTCTTTTGCCACATAGATTTAAAAATTTTCTCTTTTCCATCTCCACATCCATTATACTTTTACCTCTTCCTGTTAAAAATAATTCCTTATTACGAAACATTATAAAATTTAAATTCTTTAGAATCAATATATATATTTCTGTATTACGAATCTTTTTATTTTATAAGGGGAGTTCATCATTATGCAAAAGATTAGACCAGATATGGATATTGGTAAAAATATCCAAGCAATTCGATATAAAAACAATATGACTCAAGACCAAGTAGTTGCAAAATTAAATCTTATGGGTATCTCCATCACCAAAAGTACCTATGCCAAACTGGAAACAAATCGCATGAACATTAAGGCATCTGAATTAGTTGCACTTGCAAAACTCTTTCATACCGATATCAATGCTTTCTTTTCCGGCTTGCTATAGTTCGACATTCCCCGACTCCCTGTGTATATAATAGCATATTAAAAATAAGAACCAGTCTATATTCTTATCGGATATAAACCAGTTCTTTTTTCTTATCAAATAATATAAAAGTGACAGGGAATTCAGATTCTTATCTTCTGTCACTCATGTAATTATTATTCTATTTTAAATTTAATGAATTTACCCATTCTTGAATTTCTTTTTCAATGTTATTTTCTATATAAACGTCATACACATTTTTCCACATTATCTGTGTATACTGTTATTTTCAACCCCATAATTATAACTTGGTACACGCTATACACTACTATAAACTGTACTCCATTTTAGGAAATCCCAGAAGGATCTCGTTATAAGAACTCATATCCATCTCTTTTTTCATAATCGCCGGTCTATATTTTTTATCACTCATTTCCACACTGCTTCTGGATTTTTTATTCATCCAGTCAAGATCAGGCTTTGTATATGGAACTTTCGGCTCAATCTCAAACAAATCCGCTTTTACTTCCTCTGCGATCATCTGTGCTACTTTTTTTGTTGTTCCGCTTGCACTGAAAAATGCCACTAATTTTTTAAGTAAATAAAAAGCCCCTTTCTTTACGAATTTTTGTATAAAAATAGATGTATAAGATTTGATTTTCTCTTATACATCTATTTTATATCTCCATTATTTTATTATGTCTAATACTTATATTGAATTCTATTCTATGCCTGAAAAGCATTTATTTCTTCTATCATTTTACTGACTGACAGAGAATATGGGATGTTTCGTCTCCAGGCAATTACCGTATTGGTCGTGATTTCAGGAGAAATTCTACGCTGTACAAGAACATCCTCTCGCCAATACTTTACAGCACCCTCAATTGAAATTGGATACCCCAATCCATTTGCCGCCATGACTCCTGCATTTGTTCCAAGATTACTCGTAAAAGCAATCTGAAGTTTTGAAAAGTCTTTTCCAAACCAGTTGGCAATTTCACTTTGAACGTTCATTCTTTCCGGAAAGATCAATGGCTTTCCAATAAGATCTTCTTTTTTTATAAACTTTTTTTCCGCCAGTGGATCATCCGGTCGCATTCCAACACACCAGTGATCACAATCTGTAATTCGGATATAGTCCAACCCTTCCGTGTCCACTGGTTCTAAGAATAATGCAATATCTACAAGTCCTTTGTTCATCATCTCATACACTGCATCTGCTGTTGCAGTATGCAATACAATCTGAACCAGCGGGTATTTTTCTTTATATGTTTTACATATCTCCGCCAATGTCTCCACCGCTGCAAATTCACCGCATCCAATGGTTATATTTCCCTCTACAACATCTTCTTTTCCTTTCAGTTCCTCAAGTGTTTTTTCCTCAAGATTAAGGATCTCCAGGGCACGCCTTTTTAATAAAATCCCCTCTTCAGTAAGCGAAATTTTCTTCCCGCTTCGAATAAATAATGTTACTCCAAGCTCCTCTTCAAATGCCGCCATTTGTCTGGATAGCGTTGGCTGGGTAATATGCAATTGTTCTGCTGCTTTTGTAAAGCTCTGTTCTTTTGCTACTGTTAAAAAATAGCGTAATACTCTTAATTCCATATCTTTATATTCCTACAAATTTTTCTAGTAACCATTCTATCATATTGCATCCCCAATATCATCTATATTACATGTAATATCTGCACAAAATACCGTGGATTATTTGCGGGTTATTTTCTAACCGCCTATGCCCTCCGGACCGTGATTTTACTAGCTTTTTGGCGAAGCTTTCAAAGAGTGCCGTGGCAAATAAAAAGCACTTTCTTCATAATCAAAAAGCCTCACTTTTAAGTAATTTATCACATTCAGAAGGAAATGATAAGTCATGAAGCAAAACAATATTTCATAGCTCATATTTAGTTTTTAAGAAAAAATCTAAAAAGAAAATCAAAGCTAACATCATTTTTACAATGCCGCTTTGCAAAAGTAAATTATTTTTTCTCTGTAAAGACATTTTACACTATATTCATTTTAATTGAAAAAGCCCCACCGGGTTGCGCATGATAAATCAGAGGCGTGGTGAGGTCTGTTAATATTATTCTACATATTTTTGATTTTTTAATAAGCAATTTACAGTCCTTGAATAATATTCAGGTAGTCCTGACCTTGATCTACGACCGCATATATAATAATTTGTTTTTTATCCTCGTTGATTTTGTAAAATATCAAGTTTTTTTCTAGTATCAACACTTGATAGCCTTGTCGTTTTAAAACCGGATATCTAGGTATGGTTCCTAAATATGGATTATCTTCCAGCAGATAAATATTCTTTCCTAAATCATCTAGTTTTTTTAAAGCAATATCTTCACCAAAATTTCTTGCGATGAACGTTACAATTTTTCGAATACAAATATCTGCAGTATCAGTACGCACAATAGTATATTTCATTTTATTTTCCTTTTAACATAGCTCTTAAATCATTAAAAGTGTCTTGAATAGGTGATACTCTTCCGTTCGCAACATCTTCATCAGCTTCTGCAAGCAATTCCAATAATTCAATTCTTGACTTCATACTTTTGTATTCATCATAAGATAAAGAAACCGTATCACCACGTCCATTTACTGTAATAATTACAGCTTCATTCTCTTCCCGACATTGTTTTGAAATTTCATTATAGTGATTTCTTAAATCAGCAGATGGCCTAATAGATTCTCGTATATGATACATAATATCACCTCCATAACATATGTAAATTATATCAACATATGACTATACAATCAATTTACATCATTTTCTAACTGCTTGTATTTGTCTAAAAATAAGGCTTTCATATTTGCATAAACTTTCCTTTATCGGTATAATACAAATACAGAAAGGCTACTGGATACAGTGGTCACTCTGAATTATTTTAGTAAAAAGACACTAATAATCCATTGTGGCGATGTGAACTAGTGTCTTTTACATTTTTCTATAATAATTAATGTAATTCTTAGTATTTCTACTAGTGCCATTAAACACATGGCAACATCAATGTATAGATAAATATACATAAAACACGTCCTCCTGCAATAAAAATCGAAGGATCTGCTGAGAACTCAAGCAGATTTCTTTTTTTTAATTCAGAGGGTTCACCATTACTACATCCAGTAGCCAATTCCTATTATAAAACTTCAATGTGAAAACATTATTAATTCCAATAAATTTGTTGCGATTGCCTTTACAAATTCTTTAAATAATCCTCCACATTGTTTTCTTCATAATCTTTTCTTCTTTTTCTTTAACACAAAAAGAGTTTCTTGTTCATGCCACAGAAACTTTTTTGTACTCTATAATCGAAAAAAACCTATTATCAATAGCTTTAAAATACTATATTGGTCAGCATGTTTACATCTCAAGCTTTCACTGAATTTGCCAATCGATAATGTCAAATTCATTATACATACAATATTTTAACATGCCATCGTTTTTCTAAATTATATAGTCATTTTTTCTTTTAATTATCACTTTAATTTAAAAGCACTATACGCTTTTATAACCACACAACTTTGCAATCACTTGAATCAATATATCCCTGTCTAAAGGCTTTGATACATGCGCATTCATACCTGCTTTTTTAGCCTTTATTTTATCTTCCATAAACGCATTGGCTGTCATCGCCACAATTGGAATATCATGATCAAATGAGCGAATCACTTGAGTGGCTTGTAAACCATCCATTTCCGGCATCATAATATCCATTAAGATAATGTCAAAAGATTCGGGTGCGTTCTTATAGATATCCACTGCTTCTTTCCCATTTGTAACACAAGTAACTTTAGCACCTTCATTTTCGATAATGAACCTGGCAATTTCCATATTCAATTCATTATCTTCTACAAGTAAAACGTTAAGTCCTTCAATCGATGCGGAAGCGGATTCTTTCACCCTTTCATTTTTATGTTCTTCATCGATTTTAAATGGAATGCGTATCACAAATTGAGAACCCACACCTTCTTGACTTGTAAATTCAATGGTTCCACCCATCTTTTCAACAAGGCTTTTTGCGATTGGCATACCCAAACCTGTCCCCACATATTTAGAACGACTTCCCATATGTTCTTGGGCAAAAGGCTCAAAGATTTTATCCTGAAATTCTTTAGACATACCAATACCTGTATCACGACAAATAAATTCAATAATGACATGGGATGGTTCTTTCGATTCAAGTTCCCTATAGCTTATATAGATAAATCCATTATCCTTATTGTATTTAATGGCATTGGAAAGAACATTCATTAATACACGCTTTACATGGATTGGACTGCCCATCAAATATGGATGGGTAATACTCTTTTCTTCTTCGACAATTTGAATATTACGCTCTTTTGCGAGTTCTTCTACTATTCCAATCGTTTCATCACTCAACTTATCTATATTAAATCCAACTTCTTCAAGGACGATTTCACCCGACTCAAGCTTACTCATGTCTAATACTTCATTCACTAATTCAAGTAATGTATTTGAAGCATCTTTGATCTTTGCACGACAATCTGCCTGCTTTTTAATATCATTCCTATAATAATCACCAACTTCAACCATACCAATGATTCCATTGATGGGAGTACGAATATCGTAAGACATTCTTTGAAGAAATTCGGTTTTGGCAACATTCGCCGTCTCTGCCTTTTTAGCTGCCTTTAATAATTCTTCTTGGTGCGCCTTCTCTTTTTCTTGATCTTTAACCTGTCTTATACGATTATTGCGATACCCAATATATCTTAGTACAAGCACAAACAATATATATATAAGTAAAATCGCAACTAATTTTGTGAAAACACCTTCAAATACCACATGATCTGGAATATAGGCAAAGATATAATAATTACTTTGTTTCAACATAATGCCATAATAGCCTGCGCCTTTACTATTAAAACGATAAATATGTTGACTATCCTTATTCTTCTTTAATAATTGAACGACTTCATTGTTCTTTGTCGAAACATGAAGCAGTGATCGATCATTACTCGCAATGATGTTTCCCTTATCGCAAACAAGAATCGTTCCATCCGATTTTGTACTATATCCCTTTAATAGATTTTGAAGCGTTAAATTATAATTCTGCGCAAAATAAGCGGAAGTATAAAAATAAGTAGCCACAATGCCAGGTGCATCACTTCTTGCACATGTCGCAATATCTAAATGAGACCCATCATCCAATTCAATACGTTGAGAATAAGTTCTTTCTGGATAATTCATATAGTCCAAAACAATATCTTTACAGATATATTGATGAACTTGTTTTAAAATGGAATCATTTGTACTATAGGAACTTTCTATATTCCCATTTTCATCCAATACAAGACTTCCATCCATCCATAACGTACTCAGATTTTCTTTTAGAAAAGCTTGATCTATAGGGTTTCCTGCATCCACTTCACTTTGAATATTCGTTTGAAGCTGACGACAACTCTCAATCGTTCGTAACAAACTCTTCGATTCACTCGCCTCATTATAATGGGTATAAGTGGAGCATTGTACCTTTACATAATTTACGATTTTTACCAACTTGGCCTCTGTTTCATCTTTTTGTGTTTGAATAAAATAAAATGCAGAAGAGAAAATCATGCAAACGCCTAGTAGTGCTATCAGTATATGGTAGTAACAATTTTTAATACGCAAAATCATCCACCTCCAAATACTTTTCTGGATTCGATAGATATTTACCTATAATCTTTTTCGAAGTACCATCCTTACGCATCTCTTTTAAAGTCTTGTCTAACTTCTCACAAAGATCACGCTTATCATTTTTTGAGAAAGCCACACCAACGCCTACTTTCATCAACGGCTCTTCTAAAATACGAAAATTTGCATCATAGTCCTTCATATATTGAATGATTGATTCTTCATGAGCGCCAATCGCATCCACATATCCTTTTTGTAGGAATGTAAAAATCAATTCTCTATGGTTTAAACTAATCAAATTACCTACATTATAATTGCCATTTAATAAAATATCTTCTGGCATTGTGGTCGATTGTATAGCTACATTTTTACCTTTTAAATCATCCAAAGTATAAATATCACTATCCTTATTGACCGCAATCACCTGACGACTTGATATATATGGACCAGCCCACTTGTAGTCATTCAATCTTCCTTCCATAGAAAAACATGCCATGATACAGTCGATTTTTCCGCTTTCTAAAAGTTCCTTATTCTTTTCCCAATCAATATAAACCACTTCAACTCGATATCCCAATCGCTTAAAAGCTTCACTTGCCAAATCCACATCAATACCTGTAGGATTTCCATCCTCATTCAAATAGTTGTATGGAGGATAATTATCACTACCCAAAGTAATAACAGGTAAATTGGATTCGTCCGATTCTAAATCACTGGTCTTACATCCGCTTAGTAAACAAACAAGTAAAGATAGACTCAATAAACTTGTAATTATTCGTTTCCCTTTCAAATCATCTCCTCCTATCTATTTGACCAATCACACCAATATATTGATCTGTATCCAAGCCAGACCATAACGTATGGAATTTTATATTTAACTCTTTAAATTGTAAAGTAAAATCTTTATTTTCCACAGACGTTTCATTTAGATGTTTTTTAACTTTTTCAATCACTTTTTCATTCACATCAAACGACTCAAATTCCAACGTACTCTTTTTATACTTTTTATTTTTCTCTCGATCTATAATGGTTAACTCACCAATTAATGGATTGTAATCAAATAAGACTTTAGATTGACTCAATTCAAAAAAATCCATCTTTTCCTGTAAGAAATCAATGATACGTTGCGAATGATCATTATATGGCAATGTTTCTGATTTTAATATTTCACCAGACAATTTTTTCGCCTCATGATAATCTTTATAATCATCCTTTTGCGTTTTAAAAGCCACATAAATATCTGTACCCATCTCTTTTAAACACTCTAGTAACAACGGATTGAAACATCCGCACTTACCATCCAAAATCATTTGAATGGCCGTTCTATAATCATAGGCCTTTTTATATACACGCGTACTTGTCAGTGCATCAAATACGTCGGCAACCGATACAACTTGGGCAGAAATAGGAATATCATTACCCACTAAACCATCCGGATAGCCTTTTCCATCAAAGCGTTCGTGGTGCCATCTACAAATTTCATAAGCCATTTGAACCAATGGATTATCATTCGGATATTCCATACTACGAATCATTTTTGCGCCAAGTAAAGTATGTGTCTTCATAATTTCATATTCTTCATCCGTCAGCTTTGCAGGCTTATTTAAAATATCCTTTGAGATTGACACCTTACCAATATCATGTAAAGACGATGCCGTCGCAATCAATGTAATATCAGACTCCGTTAATGGATACGCATCCGTTTTCTCAACTAACCTTCTTAAAAGCATCTGCGTGGCAATGCGAATATGAAGAATGTGCTCCTTACTCTCCTTATTATATGTACCAACGACATTACTCAAAATTCCAATCATGATCTTGTTGTTTTCTTCTTTTTCATACACCTGATTCACTACTACATTGGTCAATCGTTTCTGATTGGCATATAAAACAAGTGTATTCATAACTCTTCGTTTAATAATAAACGCATCAAAAGGACGTTGAATATATTCAACAACCCCTAAGTTATACGCCTTTTCAATAATTGAAGTCTCTTCTTCTGCAGAAATCACGATCACCGGAAATTCATTGATCCACTGATACTTATTCATATATTCCAAAACTTCAAACCCATTCATTTTTGGCATATTGATATCCAACAACATTAAGTCAATTGTCCAATCCTTTTGTAGAATGGAAATGGCCTCTAAGCCATCATTGGCCACGATATATTGATAGTTTTCACCCAATATTTCCATCAATAATTCCCGATTGAATTTGGAGTCATCCACAATCAAAATTTTCTGTCTTTCTTCTAAACTTTTCATAATCTTATTCCCACTTCATCATATAACCATATGGTTAGTTAGCTAAAGTATACATCTAAAAAAAACTTGTTTTCAAGAACAAATGTGAACATTGCATAAGCTTTTTTTATAACCAAAAAGCTTGGCATATATATAGCCAAGCCTATATTTATTGACCCATCTTATTCATTGCCAAGATTTCATTTTCAAGCACTTCTTTATAAGAATCTAACTGTTTCGTTCTAGCACTTTCATATATTTTGATTTCTTCACTTACATCATCTCCATCTTCTTTATTTAATAAAGATGTTGTAGCATTTTTGTGTCTGTGAAATAGTAGCCTTTATCATTGCCCCACCACTTATTGTTTTCAACTGCCTTATCTGCATGCGCATCAATTTTAGCAGCCGCATTTGGTGAGAATACAGTAGTTACACATGAAAAATATGTAACCCATCCACTTTTGTCTCTAGCTTTTTAAAATTATAGGCAAGAATTAAAGTAACTAGAATACACATCACTAGATAGATCCAATCATTTAAATATCGATCAAATATATTCATTGAAATTCTTTGTAGAATATAAATTTCAAATACATATTGACCTAAGAAATGAAACAAATCATTTTTAATTTCTTTATATGCACATACATCCACAATCAAGAAACAAAACCCAATCGAAATTATTTCATATGCGAGTATAGAAAAAGAAAATAAATACAAAACCAAAGCTAAAGTAATCATAAATACAAAGAATACTGGCTTTTGAATGATAGAACAAACCCGATCTTTATATTTCGATAGAATCATACCTGCAGGAAAACAAAGAATGATATTGTACCACCAAGCTTGATCCTTTATTATATCCATCATAACTATATAAAGAATGGTAAATAGTACGCATGAAGTCATACTATGTTTCTTAAATTGCTTAAATGAAATATATACAATGCCATACATTGCTAATATCGCAAACACATACCAATTACTATTTCCAATGGAACTTAATGCCGTAAATGATAATATAATACGAACAAAGGAATACTCTTTTCCTAATAAGAATGATAAAAACAAGTAAATACATAATGCCATACAAAAGTGAATATAAAACTTCAATATTCTTTTTCTAGGTATACCGTCAATATACGCAACACCTCTTCTTTGAATTTGTTCCATAATGCCATATCCCGAATAAAACAAGAATGGTGCTACCATCAATTGTCCAATTGCCGACAAGAGATTATTCCATGGCATCGTTTCATATTGTCCAAAATGGGATAGAAACACAAACATCACAAAAATTCCATTGATGCAGGTTGTTTGTTCTTTACTTAATGCCCTATTAAAATTCATTTTATGCCCTCTACAAGAAAGTATTATATCACAAAAACAAAGTGGACATTTGAGCCCACTTAATCTTGTAACATATTTTCCAATGCCAAAAAACTATGTTTTATATGACTTTCATGAAACGCATTATAATGAACAATTCAATCTGCAAATTTAATATCAATAGGTGGATATCCAGCTTTCATCCGTAAAATCATCATTTTAACAAAACATTACAAGTTCCTACCCAACTCATAAGCCTTCTTCAAAACATCCTTATGATTTAATGCATCACTTGCTTCACTTATACCAGCACCTTTCACAATACCTTTTAAAGTAGCCTTTTCAAAACAATCAACCCAGCCTTGAAGTCCATTATAAGCTTTATCAAATGTACTATCCTCATCTTCTGCAGCCGTTGCGATCATGTAGATATCTCTAAATGCATATTCACTTGCATATAAAGGATTCAAACGATCTAGTAATGTTTTCATTTGACAACACATTTCATAATAGTATATAGGAGTCGCAAATATAATGACTTCTGCCTGTTTTACCTTCTCCATAATGTCTTTAACATCATCCTTTAATACACAACTACCACTCTTGATACAAGATAAACATCCAATACAATACTCAATGCTTTTTCCTTTTAATGACACATACTCTACTTCATGTCCTACATCCAATGCACCTCTAACACATTTTCTAGCTAAAATATCCGAATTACTATTTGTTCTTAGACTTGTTGATATAATTAAAACCTTCATTGACATACAATCCTCCTGGTATTACTATACTACCTGAAGTTGACTTTAGGTCAAGAAAGCGAGGACAATTGATGCATTACACAATAGGACAAGTTTCACAAATGTTTGATTTACCCATTTCTACACTTAGATATTATGATAAAGAAGGATTCTTTCCTAATCTTGTACGTAAAGGAAATATTCGCTACTTTAGTCATAATGAATTAGAAGCCTTACACGTCATTGAATGCTTAAAAAAATCAGGTCTTGGAATAAAAGAAATCAATCAATTCTTTATGTGGGTCAAACAAGGTAGTGAGACTTATGAAAAAAGGAAAGAATTATTTGAAGCTAGAAAATCAGCAGTAGAAGCTGAAATTCAAAATCTTCAAAAAGCACTTTCCCTTTTAGAATTCAAATGTTGGTACTACCAAAAAGCTATAGAAGATGGAACCGAAGAAAACATTCAAGCCATGCTTCCAAACAAGCTTCCTAGTGATATCCAAAAATTATACGATGCCAGTCACGAATAATTATTTAGATAATACTTCGCGATACTTTTCTACCATTTCCTGATAAGCTTCTTCAGACAAAGTCTTAACACCAAGATTCATAGCAAATACTCCGCCCCCATTCATATCCATCTTTGTATTTTGGTACTAAATGGAAATGAAGATGATGTCCCGTATCCCCATATGCTCCATAATTTACTTTATCTGGATTAAAGATTTCATGCATAGCACAAGCTACCTTATTAATATCCTCCATATAAGCAGCTCTTTCTTCTGGTGTTAATTCTGTGATTTCACTCACATGTTTTTTGTAGGCAACAATCACACGACCCGGATGGCTTTGTTCCTTAAACAAATAAACCTTTGAACTTTCTAATTCACAAATTTTGATTTCGAAAGCAGCAACAAGCTCGCCTTCCATGCAATAAGCACAATTTTGATCTTTCATTTTATCTACCTACTATTCCTTTAAAAAAAAAGCAGGCCTCAAAAACCTGCTTTATATCATCATTTATCTTTGGCTATTTCACTAACTCCATAATTTCACTTTCACTCTTAGACAACAACTTAGAAACAAATTCTAAGCTCATCCCATTTGCAAGCATCGCTTTAATCCCTAGTTTCATTACTTGATTCATCTGCTCAATTTGTCTATTCACATCTTCAACCTGTTTATTAACTTCTTGTACTTTACGTGCTTCTTCTTGTGCTTGTCGAGCCTCTTCTTGTATTTTTCTAGTTTCTTCTTGTATTTTTCTAGTTTCTTCTTGTATTTTTCTGATTTCTTCTTTTAGTCTTTGAATCTCTTCAAGTTCAAGTTGTCGTTCCATTCGCTCTTCATTTTCGTGCAATTTTTGAAAATCTTCTATTATTTTCTTCCAACCATCATCCGATATGGTTTCTACACGCTTCTCTAACATTTGAATCACCCCATCACTTTCTATCATCACCTTAATTTTACTATCATCCAATCCTTTATGGCAATTCAAAAAGTAATAAATCATTTTTTCCTGTTCATTCATGTCTTCTAGCGGCTTATTTAAATCTACTTTTGGCATTTCAATTGTACGTAACTTCATACGATCTTCTTTTTCTTCTTTCACAAAAGGTAAGTCACCATCACATTTGTACCTGAATGTATTACATATATTATCATTTTCAAAAATATTCACATTAAAGAAAATCATAACAATGGTTTCCTTTAGTTGACTGTAGCTTTTCCCCTCCATATCTTGTGAGCCATGAAGTCTAGTCGAATAATAACTAAAGCGAATTGGCAAATTATCTTTGGTTTGTCTTAACTGCATTTCTAAATCTACCATCGTTTGATCATCAAATTCAACTAACAGATCCAAACGTGGACTTTTCATTTTACTATAGTCTTTTACCATTTCCGAATTCTTTACAACAACTTTATTCACACTCCTTTCTAAAAATACCGTAAGTAATGATTTTAAGGCATCATTGGCCTCTTTACAATCTTCGCCAAACACATACTTGAAGGCGAAATCATTTAATAAATTAGCGCTTCTCATAAACACCTCTTTCTAGTAGGCATTTCCTACATACTCATATACGAAATTTATCAAACAAATTTTAGAAAAGTTAAAAAAAACAGGCAAAATTTTCTTATTTGCATGTAAATACATACAAAAAAACGTTGATAGATGATGAAAAAATTCTAGCAATCTTTTCATTTTTAAATGTTTTCTCACCGCAAACAAAAGTCAACCAAGCAATGAAAGCGTATCCATTTAATGAAAATAATTATATACAACAAAAATAATTCATGTTAAACTATGAGTGTTGATTAACCAACTAATCAACATCCATTTTCTAGAGCTGGTACCATTTCACAAACACACTCAAATCCAGCTCTAATTTTTTTACCCATATAAGCCAAAAGACTCCAGATTGCTATTCTGAAGTCTTTTTATTTGAGCGCCCTTAAGCACTCTATTCAAAGTTAAGAAATTTGAAATCCAACTATGGAAATAGGCTATATGTTGGAGGTTTTAGTTAGATCTCTCTTTTCTCAACTAAAATCATTCATCTAAATATAAACCTTTTATACTTAGATGAATGACAAGGCACTAAGCCTTATCAACGAGCCATTATGCTAATAATACGTTCACCCGCATCACATGCGATAACAACAACTGATTTAGCCTTCTTAAGCTTGAATATATACTTTTGAGGATTTTGTCTCACATCATTAAATCCTCGTAAAGCAAAATTCTTAACAACCATTACCTTGTTCATAGTATTACGCCTCCTCATTAAATACTACATTATAGTTTTCATAACCCTTAAGCAAATGAATATAATCAGTAATAACTACCTTAGCATGATCAGCAGTCTTCTCATACAAGCCACCTTTAATAGCATCTTGTTTTGCTTCCTTAAGCATTCTTTTCTTCTCTTTGTGAATATCATCTAATCCAACATTGGCTGTAATCTTTTCACCTTCCCAATATTGAACATAAGATTTTTCATCCAAATAAGAATCAAAGATTGAAGATTTTGGCAACGTAACAGTAATAGTTTGTGTTGATTCATTACCACCATCATCCTTAATATTTTCTAAATCATATCCTGCTTTAATAACTGCATTATATGTGAAAATATAATTACTAGTAGTCACTGGATTATCAAATTCTTTACCCAAAACTTCTACCGGTTTATGAATAAATCCAATTTCTTTAATTGCTGCTTCCTGGAATGCAATCTCTTCAATATCCTTGTAACAAACAACTGGTTTTTGAATCGTTTGATGTACTTTTGTACCCTTAGAATATCCGCCAAACCAAACACCACATGCAACTGCCACAATACAAACTAGAACTAATGCTCCCTGCAATCTCTTGCTCGATTTAACTTTTCTAAAAGCTTTAGAAAGTCCGTTTTTAATTCCTTTTAAAATGCTTAATAATGTTTTCATACTCTTTGTCTCCTTTTAATATCTGTATGTTTATTTCTTGCTTGTTGATATCTTTAAGCATCTATATCATAATTCGTAACAAGTATTTCCTACAGATAAAAGAGTGCGCAAAAAAGAGTATTATTTCGCATTTTTTGCGGAATGGTCATTTGAAATTGATTTGAAAACAACTTCAAGATATTATATACACAGTATTAGATTAATATTTATAACTACATTAGGGGTATTTATGACAAACAAAACATTGGATTATTATAATAAAAACTCAGAAGCATTCATTCAAGGTACAATATCTGCCGATTTGAAGGACATGCAAAATAAATTTTTAAATGAGCTAAATGGAAATAAAATATTAGATTTTGGATGTGGATCTGGTAGAGATACAAAGTGTTTTATTGAAGCTGGCTATGACGTGGATGCGATTGATGGATCTATAGAATTATGTAAAAGTGCCAGTACATATACAGGTATTCAAGTAAAACACATGTTGTTTCAAGATTTGGATAAAGAAAATTATTATGATGGAATCTGGGCATGTTCTTCTATATTACATTTACCAAAGTCAGAACTAAAAGATGTCTTATCAAAAATGAATAGAGCTTTAAAGGATGATGGAATTATTTATACATCATTTAAATATGGTGATTTCGAAGGAGAAAGAAATGGAAGATTCTTTACAGATTTCACTTTGGATATTTTTAAAAACTTCATTAAAGACGTAGATAATCTAATGATTAAAGAATATTGGATCACAACAGATGTTAGACCTGGAAGGGAGGAAGAAAAATGGTTGAACCTACTCCTTCAAAAGATGCTTTCTTAGTTGAACATACTGATTTTTCTTTAAGAGAAAAAATCAAATATCCAAATGGTGGAACATCTAATTTCTATGATAACGGAAAAGACATGGTTATTATTGATAAAGATATTTGTGCGCATAATTCAAGTGATCCTGTATTTTCATATATGCTTATTACAGATAAACAAAATAACTATATGCATCAATTCAACAGAGTTTTCCGTTTTTTAGGCTACTCTCATTTAGAAGTTGATAAATATCTTTCAAGAAATGAAATTATAATGCCTATAAATCCTACAAGAAATGTTGGAGACAGAAGTGAACAATCTGATGTTTCTCCACTTGAATTACATTTCGAAAAAAGTTTTTCAAATGCGTATGGCATGAATGCACTAAAATATATCACAAGAGAATATGGTATTTGCGATGAAAATGGAAAGAATTATTTTCTTGATTATTTTGTACGAACAAAAGATGAAAAATATGCGGTTGAAGAAAACGGTGTAACGTATCATCACCCTCAAATTATAGGTGAAGAAAAATATAAAAACCAATTAAGAAAACAAAATACATGTGCTTCATGGGGAATCAAATTATTCCGTTTTTCAACGGAGGATTGTGCATTTGAAAATCGCATTGAAGATGATATTAAACAATATTTTGGAAATGATCCATCTAATTTTATTGATAATGGTTTAAAAATAGATCGATCTGTTGAATTATATGAACACCAATCTATCAGTTTACAAGAAATCCAAAAAAGAAGGGCTGCTGGAATTAAAGCATTTTTAATTGTATTACCAACAGCGGCTGGTAAATCAAAAATTGTTGAAGAAGATTTGCGTGAGTTTGCCAAGAATAAACACGATTTTAAAGGATTAATTTTAGTTCCAGGAATTAATATTCTTGCAGACTGGATCCAAAGAATTCATAATTTTTTACCTGAACTAGAAGATAAAATTGATATAAGAACCTATGCCTATATGGCAAGACATTATACAGAATTATCTTCTGATTATTATAACTATTTAGTTGTTGATGAAGCTCACCATGCCGTGGCTCCAATACTAAAAATAGTCATTCAATATTATAATACGGATTTCACAATTGGTTTGACAGCAACAGATCAAAGACCTGACAAGAAAAAATTAGAAACTGTATTTGGTACGTATTCCACTTCATTATCTTTAAAAGAAGCTATGGAAAAAGGTATAGTTGCCAAGGCAAATGTATATCGAATTGAAACAAATATTGATTTATCTAAAGTGCGTTTTAATGGTAAAGACTATGTGAATGCAGATTTGGAAAAAAGAATCAGAGTAACTTCTCGAAACGAATTAATTGTAGATATACTTAAAGAATACTTTACTTCTGGAGAAGCAAGTTTACGCCAAGGTGTTATATTCTGTGTTAATGTTTCTCACGCAAATGAAATGGCACGACTTTTAAACAAAGCTGGCATTGTTGCATCTAGCTATACTGGACAAACTAAAAATCCAACATCTATCATGGAAGACTTCAAGAACAAGAAAATCCGTTTTCTTTGTACTTGTAACATGATTTCTGAGGGCTATACTTTAATAGGACGATAAAATTAACTGTCCTAAATTGAAAATACAT
>ENA-ORRU01000630-ORRU01000630.1-human-gut-metagenome-genome-assembly--contig:-NODE-630-length-26072-cov-4.779298_pt1 | contig 26072 bp, 30 predicted proteins | sample MGYA00242184_ERZ509151 | MGnify/ENA primary metagenome ERZ509151 (study PRJEB26280, sample SAMEA2338667) | human gut metagenome | biome: human gut; feature: human-associated habitat; material: faeces... | reverse complement strand
TTATACGCCGCAGTGTGCATCCTCGCGGAGCGTTTTTTAATTTACAGGAAAGCAATTTCCTGTAAATTAAAAAAGCCCAAACAAATAAAACTCTTCCTATGAGTCTTATTCGTCTGGGTTTTGCCGTCTTAACGTAACAATCCCTTGCCGAAAGGGTATTTACTTATTCATACTGTGAATCACACGATGAATGTGTACTGCCAGATAGGAAATCTCTACATCCGAGACTTCATAATCAAGCTTCTTCTTCATGTAACTCTTTATCTTCTGTGCACATTCGTAGGAATGTGGGAAACGATCCGCAATCAACTGGTCAAATTCTTCATCATTACGTTCACTGTCTTCCCGACTGATTACCCGCTGTACAAAGAATCTTAAATGCGTTACAAAACGCTCATAGGACAGGCTCTTTTCATCCAATTCCACCTGAAAGGTATATCTGACTATATTGAGTATATCCTTTATCATTGCCGGCATGTTCCTGGACTGATTCATCTGACCGCCCATCTGTGCATTTACCAGATGCATCGCAATAAATCCAGCTTCATCCTCCGGCAGCTCCACGTCTAGTTCCTGTTTTACAATATCTAAGGCTTTCAATCCCACCTGAAATTCTGCATTGTAGAATTTCTTCATCTCCCAGGAAAGCTCATTCGCAACAACGATGCCCTGCTGCTTTCTCTCTATAGCGTATCCCAGGTGGTCTGTTAATGTCACATAAATATTTTTGCTTAAATGATAACCTAATGTTTCTCTGGCATATGCGATAACCAGCTCGGCTGTCCGGATATATTCATACGGCATGTCCTTTACCACCTGCATGAACTGGCTGGTACTTTCGTCCGGAAGGGAGAATACTTTTTCTATCTTTGTCTCATCTATTTCTTCTCCGGCTTTCTTTCCGAAGCCTATGCCCTTTCCCATAACGATGATTTCTTTACCTTTATCGTCCTCGGAACTAATTACATTATTGTTAATTACTTTGATAATCTGCATTACGTTTCACCTGTTTATGATATAAAAAAGCTGCATTACACTCTAAATAATCCGACCTAACAATTATCTTAAAGTGCAATCCAGTCTTGCCTATCTCTAGTAACAATCCGGTTTGCGTCCCTGCTTATTACATTACAAATGTACTATATTTTATCAGAAACGTCAAGTCCGGAATGTAAACTTCGTATATAATACATAATTTTATCATTTCATTTTTGTGCACAATTCACTATTTTCCTATAATGATTCCACCGCCTGCGACAAATTCCCCATCATAAAATACCACCGCCTGACCCGGTGTCACAGCACGGACCGGTTCTTCAAAATGACAGCGAATTCTGCCCTCTCCGATATTTTCCACGGTACACATGGCTCCTGCATGTCCATAACGGATTTTACCTAAGAGACGTCTGCCATCAAAATCGGTAAGTCCCATATAATTGACATGGTCTGCAACCAGTGTATCCGTAAATACATCCTCTGGCGAACCTACCACTACTTCATTGGTTTCCGGTCTGATCTCTGTTACAAAAATCCGTTTGCCATATGGTATATTCAAGCCACGGCGCTGTCCTACGGTATAGTGGGTAATTCCTTTGTGCCGTCCGATAATTTCACCATCTTTTGTCACAAAGTTTCCCTCTCCCGGAACTGCATCTCCAACCTCACGGTCAATAAAACCTGCATAGTCATTATCCGGGATAAAGCAGATTTCCTGGCTGTCTCTCTTATGAGCCACCGGAAGTCCCACCTCTTCTGCGATTTTGCGGATTTCATCTTTATGATAAGCACCTACCGGCATCAATGTATGGGATAACTGCTCCTGTGTCAGGTTATATAATGCATAGGTCTGATCCTTGGCTGCTGTTACAGATTTTGCCACTGCGAAACGTCCGTTGTCACATTTTGCAATTCTTGCATAATGTCCGGTTGCAATATAATCTGCTCCGATGCTTAAGCTTCTGGCAAGAAGTGACTCCCATTTCACATAACGGTTACAGGCAATACATGGATTCGGCGTTCTTCCTGCCAAATATTCTGCCACAAAATAATCCATTACATACTGTTTAAATTCCTGTTTAAAGTTCATCACATAATATGGTATTTCCAACCGGTCAGCCACTCTTCTGGCATCATCCACGGCACTGAGGCCACAGCAGCCACCATTTTCCTGCTGCTGTGTCTCTTCCTCATCCTGCCAGATCTGCATGGTTACACCAATCACATCATAGCCCTGTTCCTTTAAAAGATATGCCGCAACGGAAGAATCCACTCCGCCGGACATTCCAACTACTACTTTTTCCTTCATATATTTAATCCTATCCTACAGGCAAATTTTTAGCTGCACTCACAGTTTACCCACACTGTCAGCATCCGTCAAGTGAATTTTACGGTTTCCTTCTGTCCCCTTAGGATTGTGACATTCTTTTTGATGCAGGCAGTCACATAATCAATCTGCTCTGCCGTAATTTTTTCATTTAAAGTAAGCCGCAATGCTCCCCTTGCAATTTCCGGCGGTACACCGATGGCTGTTAACACATGGGATGGCTCATGTTCTCCGGAAGAACACGCTGAACCTGCCGATGCACAGATTCCATCCATATCCAGCATAACCAAAAGATTCCCACCTTCTAACTCATCAAAACAAAAGTCCACATTATTCGGAAGGCGGTTGTTCCATTCCCCATTCAGCCTTACCTTCGGCACCTGCTTTAATACTGAATAAATCAAGTAATCCCGCATCCTTGTCTCGATTTCCATCCGCTCTTTTAAGCTTTCCATTGCCATGGCTGCCGCTTTTCCCATGCCTACAATTCCCGGCACATTCTCAGTTCCCGCCCGGACACCGCTTTCCTGGCCTCCTCCATGGATAAAAGGAGGTATCCTCTTTTTCTTTCGCACATATAAAAATCCGGTTCCCTTAGGTCCGTTGAATTTATGTGCGCTGGCACTCATCATATCAATATTCATTCTGTTGACCTCAATGGGAATATGTCCATATGCCTGTACGGCATCCGTATGAAAACAGATTCCATATCTCCTGGCAAGCATACCGATTCTTGCTATAGGTTCTATGGTACCAATCTCATTATTTGCCATCATAACAGAAATCAATATGGTATCCGGCCGGATTGCCTGCCGCACCTGCTCCAAGGAAACCGTTCCCTTGTCATTTACCGGAAGGTAAGTAATCTCATAACCATTCTGTTCCAGATATCCGCAGGTTCTTAAAATGGCATGATGCTCTATTTTCGTGGTAATGATATGCCGGCCACGCATAACCATACTTTCTGCGGTACATTTCAATGCCCAGTTATCAGATTCACTTCCTCCGGCTGTGAAATATATTTCCTCCGGCTGCGCCCCGATGCTCTGCGCAATGATCTTCCGGCTTTCTTCTATGGCATCATGACTTTTTTGCCCCAGATCATACAGGGCAGATGGGTTTCCATAACGACGCTCATAAAAGGGCAGCATTGCTTCGATTACTTCCGGTGCTGTCGGTGTTGTTGCTGCATTATCAAGATAAATCATTTTCTTCATGCTTCTTTCCCTCTGAGAATAGTTCTTTCTGCCTCTGATTTATCATATACTTTTGACAAATCTGCTTTTTCATGGAGGCTCCAATTGAAACCGTTGAAATCCATTTCAAATCCACTGATTGCCGGTACTCTCCTGCTTACTGTGACCGGACTTTCCAACAGAGTAATCGGTTTCTTCTATAGAATATTCCTCTCCCGCATAATTGGTGCAGAAGGTCTTGGAATTTATCAGCTTATTTTTCCGGTTTTTGCCCTCTGTATTGCCTTCAGTTCCTCAGGCATCCAGACCGCTGTCTCCCGCTTTGTTGCTGCAGCCGACCATAAAAATACCGGCATGAGTTACCTCTATGCCGGTCTGGTTCTTTCTGTGGGAATTGCACTCTCACTTACTGTTATTCTGATTTCTTATTCTGATTTTATTGCCATTCATATTTTAGATGAAGCCCGTTGTGCTCCACTCCTAGTTATTCTTTCCTACTGCCTGATTCCTGCCAGTGTCCATGCCTGTATCAATGGTTATTATTATGGGAAGAAGAAAACTCTGGTGCCATCCGTAAGCCAGCTTATGGAGCAGGTTGTCCGGGTCTTAAGTGTCTATACACTTTATCTTATCTGCCTGGAAAAAAGTTATCCCATCACCCCATCCATTGCTGTCTGGGGTGTTGTCTGCGGTGAACTGGCTTCTTCACTCTTTTCCGTAAGCTGCCTCCATTTCAAAAAGTGCAGCAGGCATATAAAAAGAATTTTTAAGGAACTTTCCCTCTTTGCGCTGCCCCTTACCACCAATCACGTAGCATATCACTTATTTTCCAGTATTGAAGCCATTCTGATTCCCATCTGCTTAAAAAAATATGGCTACAGCAATCAGGATGCCTTGAGCGTCTTCGGCATTTTTACCGGAATGGCAATGCCAATGATTCTTTTTCCCAATGTCCTTGTAAATTCTGTCTCGGTGCTGCTGATGCCTGCTATTTCAGAAGCCTATGCAAGAAAGGATTTTCACTTAATCCGCCGTACTATTAAAAAAACGGTGTTTTATTGTCTGCTTCTTGGCTTTTCCTGTACCTTCGGTTTTCTTCTGACTGGGAAATGGATTGGACAATTCGTTTTCCAGAACACATTAGCCGGCAGTTTCATACTCATATTAAGCTGGATCTGCCCTTTCCTCTATCTGTCCACCACCCTTACTTCCGTTCTTCACGGTCTAGGGAAACCGGGGCGTGCGTTCTACATTAATATGAGCGGCTGCACTTTACGCATTTTCTTTATCTATGCACTGATTCCAACATATGGCATCCGCTGTTACCTCTATGGCATGCTTGCAGGCGAACTGCTGACTACTTTTTTATCCTTTCTTGCGCTCCTTCGGTTTGCCAGAAAGAAATCGCCAGAAAACAGCCTGCTTTAGTCTATTGATTTTAAGGATTCTGCCATGTTGATACGTTCTAATTTACCTGTCATCATACAGTTTACAATCCATGCAAAGCCCATCGTCAGCAAAACACTAAAGAGATAACTTACCGCATTAATCTGTACATTAAAGGATACCATATCAATCTGTATCTCACCCATTACAAAACGATGGAACCATTTTCCTAAAATCAGTCCCAGTCCGCAACCGATAGCAGTTAAGACCATATTCTCCCGAAACACATAAGATGCCGTTTCCTTTGGATAGAAGCCTAATACTTTAATGGTAGCTATCTCCCTCACACGTTCCGTAATATTGATATTATTAAGATTATATAATACGATAAATGCCAGTGCTCCGGCACAGATAATAATGATAATGACAATATAATTCATACAGGACATCATCTGTGAAATCCGGCTTAACATATCGGAATTAACGGTTACTGCCGTCACACCATCTGCTTTCATCAGTACCGCACTCACTTCATGAATATCTGACGCATCCGGCAGTCTCACATACACGTTTTTAAATACCACATCCCCAATCTGTTTTTCATAGGATTCCGGTGCAATGTATACATAATTATAAATATGATTCTCACAGATTCCGGTGACTTTTAAGTGCATCTCATTGTTGTCACTGTCACGCAGCAGAATCGTATCGCCTTTTTTGACTGCATAGGTTTCTGCCACTTTCTTCGAAAGTACTGCTTCTCCTTCTTTTGGATAAGCAATCGGCTCCTGTTTCTTTGTATGCAGCGAAATAAAGTCTCCTACTTCATCCGGATTTTCCACTGCCACCATATGAATCGACTTAGTTCCTTTATCTGTCACCAGGTCAATGGTCTTTTCCATGGCATACATGCCTGCTGCATTTTCCTTTTCCAATGCAGAATCTAAAAATTTAAGGTCGGCCTCTCCCGGCATCTTTCCAGCTTTTAATGTAACTCCGATGTCGTAAAGCTGGATTTCTTCATACTGCTGGTCTGCCACTGCCACTACAGAATCCCTTACACCAAAGCCCATCACCAGCAATGCCGTACAGCCGCTGATTCCGATTACCATCATAAAGAAACGCTTCTTATAGCGGACAATATTTCTTACGGATACCTTCTGCAAGAATTTAAGTCTCTTCCAGATAAATGGTACATGCTCTAAGAATACACGTTTTCCGGCTTTTGGTGCTTTCGGCCGCATCAAATCTGCCGCCACTTCTTTTAACTCTTTATGGCAGGACAGCCAGGTCGTCCCAACGGAGCAAAGTACTGCAACGGTAAGTGAAACCAGTACTAATGGCAGGTCAGACACATAATAAATCCCACCCATTTTATAGACAATTCCATAGGCGGTTATGATGACTAACGGGAAGAAATGGATTCCCAGCACATAGCCGATTAACGTTCCGCTGATGGCTGCAGAGCCGGAATAGAAAAGATACTTTCCCATTATCTTTCCTTCACTAAAACCCAGTGCCTTTAGCACACCAATCTGTGTCCGCTGTTCTTCCACCATCCGGTTCATGGTAGTCATACAGATTAACGCTGCCACCAGAAAGAAGAATACCGGAAATACATTGGCAATTCCTTTTACTACACCGGAATCATTTTTCAGGCACACATAACCTACATTGGTATTCCGGTCCAGTACATAAGTCTCCGGTTTCTCGATTTCATCTATCTTACTCTGTGCATCTGCTATCTGGTCATCCGCATCCTGCATCTGCTCATCAAATTCACTCTGCTTCTCCTGATACTGCAGTAAGCCGTCTGCCAGCTCTGTTTCTGCAGCCTCAAGCTGATCTTCTTTTTCTTCTATCTGTTCTTTTGCTGCCGCAAGCTGGTTCTCCCCATCCGTAAGCTCTGCCTCGGCAGCTGCCAGTGCATTTTTTCCATCTTCTATCTGCTGCTTTGCGGCTGCCAGCTGGCTTTCCGTAGAAGAAAGCTGACCTGCGGCTGCTTCTAATTCCGCATTCTTTGCATTTAATTCTGCTTCTGCACCGGCAACCTCCGTTAAACCGGCTTCAATCTGTGCCAGCATCTCTTCATAGCCCGGAGTATTTTCCATCAACTGCGCTTTTGCGGCCTCAAGGCTGTTTCTCTGATCCGTCACCTGCTGCTTTGCTGCCAAATAAGCATTCAATCCCTGCTCATACTCTGCCTTTTTTGCTGCCAGTGCACTTTCCTGCCCGGAAATCTGCTGCGATGCGCTCTCTAATTCTGCCGCCTTAGAAGACAATGCATCCTTCCCGGACTGCAGCTCCGATGCTTTAGCAGAAAGTTCGGTCTTTGCAGAAGCAATCTGATTTTTTCCATCGGAGATCTCTGTTTCTCCATCCGTAAGCTGCTGCTTTGCCGATTCTAATTCCGCTTCCGCTTCTGCCCGCTTTTCCTCTAACTCTTCCTTCTTCTCATCCAGTTCGTCCTGTGCGTCTTTTACAATCTTTTCATAACGGATATCTGCCTGTTCCTTTGTATAGGCCTCCCAGTCTGCTTCCTTTGCGTCCATATAGGAATCATACTCATCGGAATAGATGTCATAATCTTCATCAAATTTAATATAGATTTCTGTGTCATAATCTACTGCAAATCCATCTTTTAATATATAGGCAAATCCGCTGATTCTGCCATTTCCAATGGATGTATTGCCACGTTCAAACTGGATATAGCACGGTGACTGTACTAGTCCGGTAATCGTATATTCTTTGTATGCAAATTTATCTAAATCATCTGTTGTATTATTTTCCGAAAGAACCAGCTTGCTTCCAATGGCATCTTCTGAAAAAAGTACGGAATCTACCACACATTCATCAGCAGACTGCGGCATTTCTCCGGCAACCAGCTTCAGTTTATTGACCTTCTCTGTGATGGAATGCATCTTGATAACGCGCTCATTTTCTCCGGCATCCTTATAAAGAACCTCTGCCGATATGGCACCCTCTGCCGCCCGGACATCTTCTTTTTCTGCCAGTGCTTCTACATTTTCTTCTGTAAAGCCAAGTGTGGATACCAGACGATAATCATAGAATTGCAAATCCTTTAAATAGACATCCGCAGAATGCACCATGACCGACTGGGTAATCTTAAGGCCGGAAAAAAATGCAACACCCAGTGCAATAATGGCAAGGATAGCAAAATATCTTCCAAAGCTTTTCTTTATCTCACGAAATGTATTTCTCTTCATCATGGATTTCATATTTCAAACCCTTTCTTTTCCACATGGACTACCATTCAATCTCATCGACATCCACGATATGTTCATTTTTCTCTATCTTTTGAATGGTTCCGCTCTTTACGGTAATGACACGGTCTGCCATTGCGGTCAGTGCCTGATTATGTGTAATTACAATGACTGTTTTTTCCTGTTTTCTGCAGGTGTTCTGCAACAGTTTTAAAACGGCTTTTCCGGTATTGTAATCCAGTGCGCCTGTCGGTTCATCACAAAGCAGCACCTTCGGATTCTTTGCCAGTGCTCTCGCAATTGCTACTCTCTGCTGTTCTCCACCGGATAGCTGTGCCGGGAAATTGGCTTTCCGTTCACTTAAGCCCACCTCATCTAAAACTGTTGCTGCATCTAACGGTTCCTTGCAAATCTGTGCTGCAAGTTCAACATTTTCCAATGCTGTAAGATTCTGCACCAGATTATAAAACTGGAATACAAATCCCACATCATATCTCCGGTAACTGGTAAGCTGCCGCTTATTATATGCAGAGACTTCTTCTCCATCCAGATATACTTTTCCGGTGGTCAGATAATCCATTCCTCCCAATATATTTAATATTGTTGTCTTTCCCGCTCCGGACGCTCCTACGATAACGCAAAATTCTCCCTTTTCTATCTCAAAATTCACATCATGTAATGCTTCTATCGTAACTTCTCCGGTTTTATATACTTTACTTACATTCTGAAAGGATACAAATGCCATTTGATAGCTTCCTCCTTTTATTCTGGTTATTCAAGTGATTGTGCAAACGGAAAGTTATAAAAACCGTCTTTCCGGTTGCTTTGGCTGAATCGCTGCACTGTCCGTCGAAGACAGATGCCACATAATGCCTGCAAGGGACACTGGGAATTTCGTTATCGTATTAATTTCATCCGGCAACCGGCACAAATTCACATCCATGTTCAGTTGTGCCTCGCTGGTACATCCCTGTACCAGCGTTGCCTGTTTCCTGATGAAATTCCCAGTGTCCCTAACAGCCTTTATCAGGCATCTGTACTTCGACGAACCATGTAGCAATTCTTACAAACATCGGAAAGATAGTTCTGATGACAAAATCTATCTTCTTCACAATCACCTGTTACATGCTTATTATAATGGTAGCACAATCTTTTCACTTTTTGAAATTAAATTTTTCTAAAGTCAGGAAGTACGCTTTCCAAATTACACCTGCAAAACCTGCCACCAGTATTTTCTTATGAATGCCTGACAACGAAAAAATCCACTTTCTTAGAATCACAGTCAGAATCTGCTATTCTAAAAAAGTGGATTATACATTCAAATATCCGAAAAATTTTTTCTTATAACAACGGAGCTATCACTGCATCAAACATACAATTTAAACTCTCTTCATATATCTCCTGATACGTGCGGTGAAAAGTCTCAGTAATTGCCATTGCCTGCTTTGGAACTTCTTCGTAAAGTCCAAATGCCGCCTCATATACTTCCGGATTCTTATCGTAAAATGCTTCTGTCATGGCATTTTCAAATTCAAATCGTGCGCCCTTGGAAAGATGCTCTTTAAAATCCTCTTTCCGTACATTTTTCACATAATCATCCTGAAATATATTTAATCCTTCTGCCTTGACTAATTCCTCTAAGCCTTCTTTTACATCTTCGTAAGTCATGGTCTTGAAATTCTCTACAAAGAATTTGTCAAAGGTCTCCTTATCCGGAAACTGCTTTGTTAAGCTCTCCATCTCTTTTTCCTCCTGTCTTATACCGCATGCAAAATCATGCGTTCCCGATATACCACTTCCATATGGTCTAATACCCTTCTCGCCCGCTGATACTGGTTATAATGTGTGCTGATAACGCAGACTTCCTTCGCCCCATTATAAGTAACTCTCTTATAAAATGGAACTCTCACCCAGTTCTGTGTAAATGGAATCTCATGGCTTACCAGTGTCCGCATCATCTGACTGCTGACTCTGGCATTGGTAGTTCTGCATAATTCCACATCCCGGTCAATATTTTTCCCCATGGTCTTCGGTTTGTTCTTCTTCATAATAATACCCTGTCTCCTTCTATTTGTCCATAATCTGAATCTCTACGGTCTTCCCCAGACAGCCTGCTACCTTCACCAGAAAATCCAGACTTGGATTATATCTTCCGCTCTCCAATCTGGAAATATTGGATTTCTTCGTGCCTGCCCGCTCTGCAAGCACTTCCTGGGTAATATGCTGTTCCTTGCGCACCGCCTTCAACTGACGCACCACATCCGAACGCGTCGACTGCTCCCTGCTCTTATTCTTCTCCATTTCTCACCTCAACAACTGTCTCTATGTTATCATATATGATAACTTATTGTCAACGAAAAAGAGCCTCAAAAAGGCTCTTTTGGGACTATTCTTCTATCTGACGCAGCACCTTGCGGAACTGGAAATAGAACAGTACAGACGTAAAGCTTACCGCCAGCACATCCGCTACCGGCTCTGCCATATAAACTGCCATTGCCTGATTGCCGGTAAAAATGTGTGGCATAATATAAATAAGCGGCAGTAATAATACGAATTTACGCATGACCGCTACAATAATGGAAGATACTGCTTTTCCCAGTGATGTAAATGCCATCTGACACGCCATCTGGATTCCGAATATCATAATTGCCATAAGATAAATCCGGAGTGCATTTCCCGTATATGCAATCAGTGCCGCATCCGAGGTAAACATGGCTGCAAATGCTCTTGGAAATGCCATCACCAATGCCCACAAAACAAAGGAAAATCCAACATCAATTTTCAATAATAAGAAATAGGCTTCTTTTACCCTGTCTGCTCTTTTGGCTCCATAATTATAGCTGATAATCGGCTGCGCTCCCTGACCCAATCCCTGTAACGGAAGTAGTGCAAACTGCATGACACTGGTTAATATGGTCATGGCTCCTACTGCCATATCTCCGCCATATCGTAATAATGAAGAATTAAAGCAGACTGAAATCACGCTCTCGCTTGCCTGCATAATAAACATTGCTGTTCCAAGTGCAATACTCGGCCAAATAATATTTGCCTGCAAAACCATATTTTTTCCTTTCAGGCGAAGATGCGTTTTCTTTCCGCATAAGAAAGCCAGCACCCAGATACAGGAACATGCCTGGGAAAGAACCGTTGCCAGCGCTGCTCCTTTTACACCCATTCCAAATCCAAAGATAAATACCGGATCCAGCACAATGTTAATCACTGCACCAATCAGTACCGACAGCATACTGGTTCTGGCAAATCCCTGCGCCGTAATAAATGCATTCATCCCCAGGGTCAACTGCACAAAAATCGTTCCTATAGCATAAATATTCATATAATCAGCAGCAAAAGAAATCGTATTTTCACTGGCTCCAAATGCCAGAAGAAAGCCTCTGTTTCCAGCCAGCAGAAATGCAGTCAGTATCAGCGATACAATAGTCTGGGTGCAAAAACAGTTCCCCAGCGTTTTTTCCGCCTTGTCCTTCTCTCCTTTTCCCATAAATATGGTTGCCCGTGGAGCACCACCATTGCTAATCAGTGCTGCAAACGCAGATACTACCATAATAAGCGGCATGCATACACCAACTCCGGTCAGTGCCATTGCACCATCCCCCGGAATATGGCCGATGTACATACGGTCTACTATGTTATACATCATATTAATCAACTGGGCTGCAACGGTAGGCAATGCCAATTTTAATAACAGCTTTCCTACCGGTTCTGTTTCTAAAAATGTTCTGTCATTGGTCTGTTCCATGTAATTCTCCTTACCTTCTACTCGCGTAACTACGGGAAACACGCTTAGCGAGTTTCTCGAGTTATCGCGGTGCTCGCCAAATCTGAACAGAAAAGAAGTTCGCCAAAGCGAGCCTGGCTCCTTCTTTTCTCCCAGATTTTTCTCGCTACTCGCGTAAAAAAAGAACCGACCAGTAGTCGATTCTTTTCCAAAATATTAATGCCGGCAGCGGGACTTGAACCCGGGAACATGCTCTGAACCCCAGTGTTTATGCGGTTTTCAAAAGTGTAGTAATCAAAAAACCGGTAATAGTAATCAAGATATTTTTCCTGCTACTTCAATAATTTTCATTTTTTCATGAATACTCGACACATCATATGTATAATTTTCTTCATTCACTCGTTCAGTATGTCCGAGAAGAGCTGCCGCAACTGTTACTGGAACACCATTGCTTCTAAGGTTTGAATTTAATGTTCTTCTTATTGCATGAATACTTTTTGTATGTTCAAACTCTTTAGTCATTGTCATATTTCTTATGCATTCAGAAATTTTTCTAGCATGTACTCTTCCATCTACATCACTAAATACAAATTCTGTTAAAAAGCACCTCTTTATTTCTTCCTTTTTAACCCTATCGAGAACATCTTTTATCTCAGAAGTTAATGGAAATGTTCGTACTTTATCATTCTTGGTTGTGGAAATGTAAAACTCATTTTTCTTTCTATTATACTTTTCAGATCTGCAAATGGTTATTGATTGCTCTTCATAATTTATATCTTCCCACTTAAGTCCGGAAAGTTCTCCAACCCTCATTCCTGTATAAAGAGATAATTCAACTGCATAGCCTGCAATGCTTATATGCTCTTTTTGATGGTTTGCATTTAGTTTTTTAATAATTGCTTTTTTCTCTTCATTAGACACTGTACGTTCTTTTGCTGATTTTGGTCTTGGTTCTTTACAATGTTGCTTGAATATTGGTAAGTCTACATATTTACATGGATTGATTTCAATAACTTTATCCATTAAAGCTTTCTCAAAAACTCCGTTCATATATCCAAACATCGCCTTTAATGCCCTATATGGAATATCTTTTCTTTCAAGCAGTCTTTGAATAAATTCAGCTATATCTTCATCTGATATATCTTGGATTGACATACTTTCTATTTTGTCACCCTGGAAAAACCTCTTATAATCCGATTCATACTTACTAATCGTATTATCTGTCCTTCCACACTTTTCTTGGCGTGAAATCCAAATAATAAATCTATCTTTAAATGAATTAAGAACTTTTTCACTCCAATAATCTATTACCTCATTTTCAATATCAATCCGTTTCTTTTTCTTTATGAGTTTTCTTCCGTTTCCATAAGGCAAATATGTGTTCCAATATCCATTTTTCCCTTCCCATATAGAATATGGATGTTTCTTTAATAATTCCTTTCTCTTCTGCATTTCTATTTTATCCTGCAAAAGTGCTGCATCAATGATACCATTTTCGACAGCATATTTCAATAATTCACTATCAGACAATTTAATGTCTGTCATAGGCTGCTCCGCCCTTTCTCTCCCTTCAATATAGTTATCGTAAGTGTTTTTAACATAAAAATACCGCCAGTTGAATGCTGGCGGTTGGTATACTTGTGCTAATTCATTATCTCTTTATGTTTTCGTATTTTTACAAGTTCCGTTTTATAGCGATTTCTTTCTTCAAGATATATTATCGTTGGGATAGAAAAAGTAAGAAAAAGTATTATTAAGAATTCATATAATAAAACCGGAACATAAAATATAAGTAATATCTGCAGTAAACTTCCGACTAATATATATGCAATTCCACATCTAGCATAGTATCGTTGCAATAAATTAGATTCATCTACCGTATCAAATGCAATACATGTTTGAGTTGCTACCACATCTTTAAACGACATTTTTATAATTCCTAAAACAGAAAAGATTGTTCCACCTGCAATTTCGATAATTGCTATTACTGATAACAATTTTATATACATCAAAAACAACTCCTTTTGTTTTTATTATACACTTCCACCGCCAGTATTCAATTTTCAAGGTACAAAAGTCGAGTGTTATCGACAAATTAAAGTTCTTTATTCATCACTCCAATCTAATTTTTGACCACAATGGTAACACCATTTTGCAATATTAAAGCCTGTGAAACCAAGATTGCAGGTCGGGCAATAATATGTGTTGACATATCTAATTTTTTGCTCCTTGCTCTTAATAGGTTTCTTCGGTATCTGCTTTTCAAGTGCCTTGATTGCCATATCTACAAGTTCGTCCATCTTATCGTTTTCCAGCCATAAATCGTCTAAATTCCATTTTGGAAAGTTTTTGATAATCTCAATTGTTTCATTCTCTGTCATTCTTACACCTCCAACAGCTCCGGGTTGTCAAATACATTTCCGATGACCTCCATCTCATATCCTCTAAAACAATCAAAATTCCATTTAGCACCAATAGGCAATTTTTCAGATTTAACGCACATCCACGAAAATTGATAATGATTGTCTTGCCAAAATGCTTTGTAAAGATTGCCTTTATCATCCTTAGCAATATCATTCTCATAAATCAGCTTACTGTTTTTATCCTTACCTCCTGTGCACTGGCAGACGGTTTCTGGGTCTACTTCATGCATACCAACTTCGTTTCCGTACTGTCCGACGCATGTATCACCAATCTTGTAAACCGAATGAACTAAATCTCCAAACACCCATTCTCCATTATCTTTCCGCTTGCCGCGGAATAAATATCTATTCTCCATCGTTTATATCCTCCTGTATTTATTCTGGTTCAGCCAATACCATTTACACGCCCTGCCGCCATTAACAAATACCATAGGCTTCCCACTATTATTTGCATTTGCACATGTGACACCATTTGAACCACAATACAGACAGTTGGAACATCTTTCTTCAATTTGCTTTTCTTCCAGAACTCTGATATATCCCATTATTTTTTCTCCATTTCTTTCAACTTGGCTTCAGCTTCAGATTCTGTGAGTAATACTGTTTTGCCAATACCAGACAATGGAATCGCAAAATTTTTCTCACACTCTATGTAATTGCTATCCGGTCCGGTCTCATCGTCAATCCATTCATGTAACCATTTTGCCTTAACCGCAATCTTCATCCAGTTTCTTTTCGCAAAACGGAATGAAACAACTCGACCTGGGAAATATGATGGAATCTTATTCTCAATGTCCTCATAACACTCCATATCCTCTATTGGAAGCATCGTGCTGTCTGCATAAACAGTATCTCCCACCTTGCACGGCAACCGCAGTAGTAATCCCTGCTCCTCGGCATCCTCATAAGCAGCAAGTTTATTAATCAGTGCCTGTAGATTCGCCTTTCCATATTCATAAGGTGTATCTATCGGATTTATAGATTCATAATCCTTTCCGTTTCCCATATATTCAGTTAATCTCTCCATATCTCCTACCTCACTTTCACATCCTTATCATTTTTCCTGATTTTGAATTCCAGTCCACATTCTTCCTTAAGTATTTCTATCTGCTCATCCCAAGTTGTGTAATCATCCATAAGGCACTCTGCCTTGCTATTGAACCGCTCTATGTATCTTTTAATTCTTTCTGCGCCAAATCCGAACTGGTCCCGGAGTGTGATTGCTGACAGAATTGTTATTGTATCAATGGTATTCTCTTTGATTTTCAGCACACATTCATCTATCGCATTCTTTGGAAGTGCCAGGGGCATTTTCGTTGCCCCTCTGAATTTGCATTCCTCTTCCAGTCCTTCTATTCCTTTAGTTTTGGCTATCTTTAAGGCATATGCCATTCCTTCTCTTCTCGCTTCTTCTAATTTATCTCTCGCCATATTTTACACCCTCTTTTTATCACATTTTATTTTTCCACTTTTCCTACATATTGATTTTAAATACACGAAAGGAGAAATACTAATGAAAAAAACAATTATAATTTGTCTTATAAAAATTATCTTGCTTCTTCTTAACAAGCACTTTGATAATTTTTATACCTTTTCAGCAAATTATCTTTTCGACAACAATTGGATATACATTCTAAAATTTCTAAAAAATCAAATGAAATTTAATGCATATCCTAATATAGGAGGCGGAATGATGATAGCATGGTTTTATTATTTGTATTTAAAAATTAAAGGTTAGGCAAACCGGAGCTGTCCGGTCTGTTCTGCCTTAACTCTCATGTTTGGTGTGCGCTTTGCTACACACAGCTCCGGTAAATTTGCTTTTACCAATGCAGCCGGTATTGGTGGACAAACAGCATTACCACACCTTCTGACCTGCTCACTTCTTGGATAGGTCTTGCCGGTATAATCCCGGTCGATTATGTAATCGTCCGGGAATCCCTGGCATCCGTATAATTCTTTCGGCTCAAGCATCCGCAATCCGATATCCACAATCTGATAATCTACACCCTCAATCGTCACAAGTCCGAATCTGTCCTTAGTTGTGACCGTATCAAGTGGCTTTTCGATGTCTTGTCCGGTCGCATCTCCATAATATTTTATTAAAAACGCTCTGACTTCGCCAAAGTGACCGGCAGATGTTGTGATTGTGTGTAACGGCTCTCTCTCGTCTTGGCCTACTCCAGACTTATAGAATTTGCTCAAAAACGAGGTAACTAATCCGTACCGGTTTGAACCATCCACCGTCATGATTGGATCTTCTATTGTCTGTCCCCGAACTTCATCCTTGGAGGTCTCTGAATGATACTGGATCAATGTAGGGCTGATTAAACAATGTTCATTCTTGCTCACAATCGTTGTAAGTGGCTCCCGTACATCCTTGCTTCTATCTTTTGTAAATCCGGTCTGCCCAATCTGTACCATGTACGGCTCACAAAGATAATGCTTTCCACTTCCAACTATGGTTGGTAACGGTTTTTCTATGTCATGTACTCTAGGTGCTTGTCCTTTTCTCTCTCCATATCCAATCGGGACTATAAAGGGTTCCGGATTCTCTAGGACGAATTTTTTTAATCCCCTTGCGATCCTATCCATTGTCTTAGGTGCAAGGGGCCGAACCGCACGGATGCCGTACTTTTCTTTGATTTCTTCCGAAGTATCAAAGATGCTCGGGCAAGGCAGGGAAAAATCCAACTGCGTGTACGCTCCAACGTATGGTTTCAACATTCCGGCTTTTACCGCTTCGCTATCTGCTGGTCCATGTGTTGGCTCTGGCCATACAATCGGCTTACCGTCACACCGTGCGATCATAAAGAATCGTTTGCGCATGGTCGGCGCTCCGTAGTCTGCGGCAATCAACTCGCGGAACTCCACTTCATAGCCAAGATCCCGAAGTTGCCGCACAAACCGCTCAAATGTCTTGCCTTGCTTGCTCCTAATTGGATGATGCCGCCTGTTCAATGGTCCCCAAGTCTTAAATTCTTCCACGTTTTCCAGCATAATAACTCTTGGTCGAACTAATCCCGCCCACCGGCAAGCTACCCATGCCAGTCCTCTGATTTTCTTATCCTTGGGTTTACCACCTTTCGCTTTGCTAAAGTGTTTGCAGTCCGGCGAAAACCAGGCAAGCGCCACCGGATGACCACCACAAGCCTTTACTGGGTCTACTGCCCATACATTTTCGCAGTAATGCTTTGTATTCGGATGGTTCGCCTTATGCATTTTAATAGCTTCTGGGTCGTGATTTATTGCAATATCCACGCTATAGCCGGTTGCCAATTCTATGCCAGTAGATGCACCGCCACCGCCGGCAAAGTTGTCTACTATCAATTCTCCGTTAATCATGGCATCACCTCCGGGAAGTCCGCTTCAAATGACAACTGTGCATCTGCGTAATTCAGCCACAAAACTTCTTCTCTCTTGGCTCCTCCTTCTGCCAACGCATCCTTTTTTATTTTTCTCCACCCTTTAAGCACAGAATTATACATATCATTTTCATACCCGCTTATCATCACCTGTCCCGGATGACGTTTCAGCACATCCAACATCTCCAAATGCTCATCATCCGTCATTTCATATTTATATAGGTATTTCTTTCGGGTACTTTGCAAATACGGCGGATCTGCGTATATGAATACATCTGATGTATTATAGCGTTTGATAAGCTCTATCGCCGGGAGATTCTCTATTTGAACACCTTTCAACCGCTTTGATGCCTGAGTAACGACATCCGGATATTCCGCCCATGCTTTTGCTGGATTCGGTGAACTTGATTGTTGTCCACTTTTAAATCCATTATGGTACAAGTTCGCACAACCAAATCCCTGCCAGCATCTTACACAAAATCGTCTGGCTCTTTCAATTTCACTGGTGGAATCCTGATAAGCCAGATCATATTCCTCTCTACTGTATGGTGTATATTCTATCAGTCTTTTAAATTCGTCCGGCTTATCTCTCAGCACCCGGAAAAAATTTACCACCTCACCATGCAGATCATTTACTGTTTCTATATGGCAGCGAGGCTTGTTTAACAGTACCGACAAGCTACCTGCGTACGGTTCTAAATACACATTATGTTTTGGCATATTATTAACTATCCAGTCTGCCAACCGGGATTTTGCTCCCGGATATTTTAATACTTGTTTCATTTTCTTTTCAGGAACCCGATATATCGTTACCCCGGCCGGAGGTTCGGCTCCTTTCCAATATGTCTTGTATTAACATAAACAATGTTATATAATGGCCATGTCTTACTCTGGCCGGAGGATCGAAAAAACAATATGATTGTATTTTTGACCCTTTGTTTGGTAGTAATATCAATTCCATTGTATACATATTTTCTTTTAAGATTTTCAAAAAAATCAAATATGAAGAAAATAAAATGTGGAAATAAACTTTTTCACATAACAATAACTTTTACTACCAAACATAAGACTAAAAAAGAATAATCATTCTTTCTGCAATGGTATTGTCCATTGCAGTTTTTATTTAATAATCCATAAAATCATCCAGATTCATCTGTCCTTTGCAATTTCCGCCGACCGTGGACGGATCCCAACCAACTCCAATGTAGTCTAAGACTTTTGCCCATCCATAATCGTTGCCATCTTTGTCCCTGCACATATGGAACATCAGATAATCCCATTCTTTTGGATTGCTTTCGTGCAATAGGTCAAATCTATGAGGTCTCTTTTCCATATGGATTCCAAATCCACACATACTGCAACCGGTACGTTGCGCTTTGGTAGTATAAAGTGTTCCGTCTGGCTTTTTCTCGATTGTTCCATAGATTTCTGGTATTAATGAATCCGGCATTTTAAACTTCTCTGTAATCCGTCCTTCTTTCAAACCTACTTCATAATATTTTTCTTTCAATCCATTTTTCCAAAGACCATCCATTTCCAATGCCAGCTTTAATATATCCTGTCTGCCAAATATGGCAAATGGTGCCGACCTTATTATTGATGCTCCAAAATAATTGCAGCCATTCATCCGCAGGCTCTTGGCACGTCTGCCGCCCTCAGATGCCATCAGACCTAAATACGGTACGCTGTTATGTTCTTTACCCCAATCATCACAATTTTTTTCTTTGAGATAATAACAGCATTTCGCTGATACCAAGAAATCCGGTTTCTGGAAGTCACATCCTTCGGTTTCATTTTCATATCCGCCGAACAACTTTAGCCATCTTTGATTAAGCTGCATCTTAGAATTTTTCTGCCAGCCGCCGTATTCTCCGGTTTCCCCAGTTATAATTGCATGACGGACAGTTTTATTTTTCTCTGATGGATTTTGTAGCAATTCTATCTTGGCTGCCACTTCTTTTGAAATGACCGGAAATCCAAATTCCTGTATTACTTTCGCCTTTGTCCAATAAGTACCATCATCCCTTTTCAACGGTGGTACATTGATAATTCCGATTGCCCTGTGCACCTTCTGAATACTCTTGTCTTCCAGATATGATGCGGATACTCCCGGAACATCTATTCCGCACACCTCATGGAGAAATATGTATAAAATAATGCTATCCAATCCACCAACCGAAACATGATAATTTAATCCTCTTCCATCACATTCTGTTGCAAATTCCTTTGCCCTTATCTGAGCATATTTTCTTTTAAATTCATACGGCTGTTTTTCTTTCTGCATAAAAGATGCTATCTTCTCATACGTTCCAAGCCGTTCCATTCTTTCCTGTACTGATTCCATTTGTTTCTGGAGTAAAGAGCTCTTTTACGCTGGCCAGCAAACCTCTCACTCCTTTCGATTTATTTTAAAATCTCATCTAAGCAGGCATTCCAGCCTTTATCAAATCTTCCATTATCACAATAATCAGGATGATTTGCTTTCTCCGGCAGTTCCCGAAGCGGACACCAATCCGGCTTTTCTCCGTCTGGTAAAAGTTTTCCTGCCGCACAGCACATATATTCATCATCCTCCGTCTCGTAGCACAATGTACATTTCTGGCACACCTGTTCCGGCATGTCCATAATCAAAACTGCTTTATCCATCTTCCACCTCCAAATTTACTCAATGACAAAATCAAAATCAGTGCAGTTAAAGTCCGTTTCTTTTTCTGGAATCGGCATACATACTCCAACTGCATCTTTTACATATGGCACTCCGTTTATTTCAATAACTTCCATTGGATAATAACCGAAACGTTTTTTGTAACAATCAATCTTCTTGCCTACAAGTTCCTTTGCATTTCCTTGATATAATTTCACCCTGCACCTCCTAAATCATCATGCTTCTGGTTTTTCGCACCGCTCAAATTCGATAACCCAAACCCACGGATTTGCACTCCAACCATAGCGGTTAAGGTCGGATTTTTTGATGGTGCTATTCCAAATTCCTATAAACGATGTAATTGTCATATTTTCATCAAGTTCTCCATTTGTATGGATATACTTATCTGCTCCTTCTGCCAACGCACTTTCTGCTGCAATCTCCTGCAACCGTTCTACCCTCACGTTCGTAACCTTAAGCCAGATTCTAGCTGCTTCTTTCGGCATGTGAATGGACGGATGCCAAGTATCCGCAGAAGGATATTCGTTGTCCTCGCATGATGCACGGTACATGTAGCATCCATGTTCTCTCTTCTTAGAATCATATATCACTGGATTCCTGCATCCATTTGGAATAGTATCGAATCCGCAATCCCAGCACGGGCACCATGCAAATGTTTCTCGAACATATAGAATATCTCCCGGCTGATATGGCGCAATCTCTGCAAGAATTGTTGCATATTCGCCTGTAGGTTGCGGTTTGATGATTCTACGAGTGCAGACCTTTCGTCTGTCTAATATTGCTCGTACCATTTCCGTGTTGAATAAAATCGGCTTTATTGCCATCTACTTCACTCTCCTTCCTGCACAGGTATTCCAGTACCTGCATCCTCTATCACATTTTTTGCCTTTCTCGTATTTACACATTGCTTACCTTCTTTCCATACCTGGCATTCATTGTCCGCCATTCTGCCAACATCTGAGGTGTGAATCTTGATAACGAACGGTCATAGTAACTGTGTTCCGGTTCTTCATCACCATATCTCTGAAATGTGTAACTGCCTTTATATTTCAGTTGCCGGCGAATGTATTCTGTTAAATTTTGCTTTCTGAATCCAAGCTGATTACAGATTTCCTTACTGGTGACTTTCTCCATTACCAGCTCGCCATCTTTGAATACGTTGTAATAATATTTTGCCATTCTATCAGCGTCCCTTTCTGCATCTTCTGTCTACGTCATCTAAATGTGCCATTATCAGCCTTTTAGCATATTCTGCAATTTCAGTCTTTTTGTATTTCTCATAAAGTTTATTTGCCTGTTTTGTCAGTTCTTCAAAAAAAGCATCTTCGTTATCAGCTTCATAAAACTGCTGTCGAAATTTATAATAGTCATTAAAAAATTGCCATTCCTCAGAACCTTTTTCAAACTTTTTACTTGCCATAATCAACCGCCCCAACTATCAAATGGAGTATCCGCTGCGTCCATGAATTCCTGCTTATTTCGTTCAGAATTCTTTACATGTAGCAGAAATTTATCGAAATCTTCCATGCGTTCTTCAAATCTCATATGCTCACCATCGAATTTAAGTCCCTCTTTCATGTTTTCGCCTTGCCGTTGTTTCTCCACTTTCAAGCCTTTATATTTCTTATCTTCCGATACGTTCCACAAAAGAATAATATTCGATGCGTCCTGCTCAATATCTCCGGATTCTCTAAGTTCTGACATGGTAGGTTCTTTCGTATCTCTTATTTCAGATGTTCGATTCAACTGTGATAGAAGTATAATTGGTACATGCAATTCCATTGCCAAAGCTTTAACTGCCTTAGAAATATCTCCAACCTCTGATGCTCTATTAGCAAATTTCCTGTCTGCTTTAATTAACTGTAAATAGTCAATAATAATTACATCAAACTGCTGATGCCGGCTTTCTACTTTAAGTTCTCCCACGGTTTTAGAACCGGTTGAAATCAGAACATTGTAGTTTGACATTTCTTCATTGGCTTTATCAAAAGATTCCTTTTCACCACCAAGAAAGGATTTTGCCCTTCGAACACGCGTCAAACTTATTTCGGACAGCCTTGAAACAAAACGCTCGTATACCTGGCTTTCATTCATTTCAAGGTTGAAATAACCAATTTTATAACCTTTTTTTGCCATCTGTCCAATCACTTGTGTTACAAAAGCAGATTTTCCAACACTAGGTCTCGCACCAATTACCGTTACATCTCCACCATCAAGACCACCAAGGCAATCATCTAATTTATAAAATCCGGTTTTTAGCAGTTTCTCGCCTACATGGTCATTGAAATAATTCTCTTTGCATTCCTGGACAATCTGCTTTAATGATTTAGCTTTCAGAGTTTCATTCTCCTGTAGCTTTTCAAGTGTTATTAAAACTTCCGCAATTGTATTTTCTATATCACATGGCATAAGGCTCACTCTCTGAAACAACTCTTTTGCCGTTCTAGTCTTATAATCCTTTGAAATGGTTATCGCATAACTTTTAATTGATACTGATGTTGGTGTTAATAACACACATTCCTTTAATTCTGCTGACACCTGCTCCGAAGACCACTTGTGATTCTCCATTGCCTGTGACAGTGACATAAGATTTATATCCTCACCACGGTCATAAAGTGCAAGTATCTGTCTATATGCATCCTGACAAAATTCAGATCCAAACATATCTGGTCTTAAATTTGAATAAATCTGCGAAAGTGAATCGTTATCAATCAGTATGCTTCCAATCACACCCATTTCTGCTTCGGTCAACTATCATCACCTCGCTGCCTTTTCTCCACTATAGAAACCCAATAGTCACATTCATTTATCAACCAATCATTATACTTTGGAAGAAATCTGAATCGAGTATCTTCCGGATTCCGCTCCGTGTAATCTTCCAGATATAATTTTGTTGCTTTATATATCAGTTCCGCTACTTCTTTCTGATTTTCTTCAAGCACGTTGCTTAATTTTCTAAGCCAATACTGTCTGGCCAACACTGCACAACTTTTTTTGGGGTACAAATCAAAAGTGTCATTCCATGCCTTTTCGCCATCAAAAGAAAATGTGCTTTCTTTTATATTTTCTTTCTCTATATCTGTATCTATATCTTTCTCTATATCTATCTCTACATTGCAATTTTGTTGCAGTTTGTTGCACTCCGTTGCTACACTGTTGCATTGCAACATTTTTTGTGCATTTTCCCTAGATTTCCGACTTCTACGAGTGCTTGCAGTCTCACTTCCTAGGTTATCCTGCACAAAAGGCAACTTGTACTCAATAGAATCAGATGTTTCCAGTAACCCACATGATAAAAGATACTGAATCGTTACTTGTACGTTGATTTCGTCCTCATCAATATCAAGGGCAATCTCCTTGTAAAATTCATCTTCCAAACCGGAATACTCTAAGTAGCCGCCCTTTTTCAGTGACAATAGCTGCATCTTAAGGTAAATAATCGTGTAAGTATCACCACCAGCCATCTTCCGGAGTTTCTTGATCCGTTTACTGTCAAAAAAATCATCCATCAGCTTAAGCCAGTAGTATCGCTTATTCTCTGCCATTCTCACTACCTCCGAGCAATTCAACAACCTTTTCTCCGGCTTTCTCTGGTCGGCAAAATACAAATTCTACGCCATACTTAAGCTGCATTGTAAGCATAGCTTTTGCTAATGTTTTACCGGAAGTCGGTTCTGCCTTTGGTAAAGTGGTATTAAGCCATTTCCCTTCTCTATGCATATAAGCAATACGATTGTATCTATGTAATCTTGGATTCTGCCACTTAAACACGTCATCAATAGTATTTACGCCGTCTGTGTTCTCCACAAGCACATATAGCTTAATGCCGTTGTTCTGCGCTAAAATGCACTCGTCACGGAATCTTGGATGCGCCTTGCCACAAATATTGCCTACAATTTCCTGCATATCATTTTTGGTATCCACAGAGACATCATAACTTCCAAGAAAATCCATTTTCTTAACTTCCATCTTTCTTGCAGTCTTACGCTTAATAACATCCAGCACCTTATCCGTGGCAATCACATAATCACCAACCGGAAGCGGCGTGCGCAAAACCTCTATGTCATGGCAGTCAAAGTAGCGGTTCTTAAGAATATGCTGTCCCTCTTTCTGTCCTTTGTCCTCAATCAACATCATCGTTACATTCACTTCCTCTCAAATACCCTTCTGACATTACAGAATGGCTAAATTAGGATTTTTATTGTTTTGGTTGATACTTTTTACCAACCATACAGTTTTCATTGATAGGCGGTCACACAAAGCAACCGCCAAATCATACTTAATTGAATGGTAATTCCTCATCAATTCCGTCAGGGATATTCATAAATCCATCGCCATCCGGTGCAGGTTCCGGTCTATCTACAGACTGGTTGTTCTGTGAAGCTGCTTTGCTCTCTGCAAATTCGCAGCTTTCAACAAGACAATCATTGGTATACACCTTATTTCCATCCTTGTTTGTATAGCTGCCGGTCTGCCAGCTACCAACAATAACAACCTTTGTTCCCTTACGTAGATATTTCTCCACAAACTCTCCATTTTTCCCTAATGCCAAACAGTTAATGAAGTCTGCGCTGGGCTGTCCTTCCTGTTTAAATCTACGGTCTACAGCAAGAGAAAACCTCGCAACTGCCGTTGTTCTTTCGCCTTGTGAATATCTAATATCCGGATCCCTGGTTAGTCTTCCCATTAAAATCACTTTATTCATTTGCTTCTTCTCCTTTCTTAAGCTCTTCAAGTGCCTTATAGAACTCACTACCCTTAATCTCCTCAAAGCCATCATATTCAGGTGTAATACTACTTCTTGAAGTATTCATTCTCAGATACATCTTGCCATCATACTCGAATCTCGAAACATCATAGCCACCCCTATGTAATTCTTCGAAATAATCTCCCTCACAAATCGGATGATTATTGATTACAATGTTTCTCTCAATACATAAGTTCTGAAACTCTTTTAATGTCTTGCTATTGGCTCTGAAACTTCGCATTTTTATATCCGAATCACAAAACCACTTGGTCGGCTTTAATAATTCATTACCGAATTTTTCATTGTTTTCCTTGCAATCCTCAATATATAAGCGGATACGGCTCTTTTCAGATTCATGGAAAGGTTTATTAACTGAACCATCACCACAAATATCATAGGATTGACCTAAAATTTCCTTCCTCTCAAAGAACTCTTTTGCTAATTTTCGTCTTTCCTCTGAATGGATTCTGAAATCACTAATTTCTTTCAGGAACTGTTCATTGGACACTATATAGAATTTTTCCATGATTCTCCTTTCAAAACGGGCAAAGGTTCATATCAACTTCCAATCCTTTGCACGCAACATAAACATTTGCTCCATATTTAACTGTTTCTTCTGTCATTTGTTTGAATAGTGCGGGATTACCGCTTTTATCTGATAAGTGTATTAGAACGACATTTCTCAATGCCGGGTTATCGTTAGTAGAAATAAATTGAAGTGCCGTATCAAGGCTCATGTGACCTCGTAGGCGGTGTTCGTAGTTCGGCTCGTCCCGATTGACAAATTGCATATCGTAGTTTGCTTCACAAAGAATGTGATTTACCATCTGGCTTGAAAAATCGTATTTACAATATTCCAAGTCGGTCAAGAATAACAACTTACCCATTTCCTCATGCTTGATTAAATAGCCATAGCACTCAATTTCTGTGTCATGCGGCACATTGAACGGTACTACTGTAAAACTGCCGATTTGGCACGATTTGTTAGGCGAGATGGCTGTCGTGTG
>ENA-ORRU01000625-ORRU01000625.1-human-gut-metagenome-genome-assembly--contig:-NODE-625-length-26161-cov-6.678426_pt1 | contig 26161 bp, 23 predicted proteins | sample MGYA00242184_ERZ509151 | MGnify/ENA primary metagenome ERZ509151 (study PRJEB26280, sample SAMEA2338667) | human gut metagenome | biome: human gut; feature: human-associated habitat; material: faeces... | reverse complement strand
TCGACAGTTTTTCACATACCGCATTCCCCTGTTCCGAAACCAAAATCTTAATATAAAATAAAAGGCCTCAAAGAGGCCTAAATGATCATCAATTATTTTGTTTTTTCAATGATTTCTGTGAAGCTATCTTCTTTCAAACTAGCACCACCAATTAATGCACCATCGATATCTGGTTGAGCCATATATTCAACGATGTTGTTAGGTTTAACACTTCCACCATATTGGATACGTACTTTTTCAGCAGCTTCTTCACCATACATAACCTTAACTTGGTCACGTACGATCTTACAGCAGTTTTCAGCAATTTCAACTGAAGCAGATTTTCCAGTTCCGATAGCCCAGATTGGTTCGTAAGCAATTACCATTTCACCAACACATTTTGGACATAAGTCAGCTAAAGAACCAGCTAATTCTTCACGAATTACTTTTTCTGAGTTTCCAGCATCATAATCAGCTTCTGTTTCACCAACACATAAGATTGGAGTGATTCCAGCTTTGATCAAACGTTTTGCTTTTTTGTTTACTGTTTCATCAGTATCACCGAACATTTCACGACGTTCTGAGTGACCGATAATGCAATATTTAACTCCCATTTCTTCTAACATAGGAACACTAACTTCACCAGTGAAAGCTCCACTATCTTCAAAGTGGCAGTTTTCAGCAGCTACAACTAAGTTTTTAGCGTGATCCAATGCAGTTCTTAAATCAGTAAATGGACATCCAATTCCATAAGTAGCATTTTCGCTAGTAGCAACACCATCAACAGCTTCGAAGAAAGCTTTTGTTTCGGCGTTGTTTTTATTCATTTTCCAGTTTCCAACGATAATAGGTTTTCTCATTTTAAGTACATCTCCTTATTACTTTTCGCTGATAATAGCGATACCAGGTAATGTTTTACCTTCCATATATTCCAAACTAGCTCCACCACCAGTTGAAACGTGAGAGAATTTGTCTGCATATCCTAATTGTTTTGCAGCAGCAGCAGAATCTCCACCACCGATTACTGTAATAGCTTCTGGTAATTCAGAGATTGCTTTACATACTTCTTCAGTACCTTTAGCGAATTTAGGCATTTCGAATACACCCATAGGTCCATTCCATACTACAGTTTTAGCACCAGCTAAAGTTTTTCTGAACAATTCAACAGATTTAGGACCAATATCTAATCCCATCCATCCATCAGGAATTTGTCCAGCATCTGCAACACTAGTGTTAGCATCTTCACTGAATGCATCAGCGATTACGTTATCTACAGGAAGAACTAATTTGTCTCCAGCTTTTTCTAAATATTCTTTAGCTAAATCCAATTTGTCATCTTCAACCAATGAAGTACCGATTGAACCACCAACAGCTTTAGAGAATGTATAAGCCATTCCACCACCAATGATAACTTTATCAGCTTTTTTCAATAAGTTGTCAACAACATCGATCTTACTAGATACTTTAGATCCACCAATGATAGCTACAAATGGATGAGCTGGTTCATCAACAGCTTTTCCTAACATTGTAACTTCTTTTTCTACTAAGAATCCTAATCCATTTTCTTTAATATTTGTAGGGATACCTACAGTAGAAGCGTGAGCACGGTGAACAGATCCGAATGCATCTTCAACGAATACTTCACCTAAGCTAGCCCAATATGCACCTAATTCAGGATCGTTTTTGCTTTCGCCTTTTTCGTAACGAGTATTTTGCATTAATACGATTTCTCCATCAGCTAATGCATTTACAGCGTTTTCTAATTCTTCACCACGAGTTACTGGGCAGAAAGTTACTTTTACATCTGGTAACAATTCTTGTAAACGTACAGCTACGCATTCCAAGTTGTTTTTAGCTTTGTCTTCTTCAGTCTTAACTTTTCCTAAGTGAGACATCAAAATAACTTTAGCTTTGTTTTCTACTAAATATTTAATTGTAGGTAAAGCCATTACGATACGGTTATCATCAGTGATAACACCATCTTTTCTTGGCACGTTAAAATCACAACGTACGATGACCTTTTTTCCAGCTACATCAAGGTCTTTAACAGTTCTCTTTGTCATGTATATTCCTCCTACTGTCATTTTTTTGCACATCCATTATATCACTACATAAATTGATTGACTAGTTTTTCACAAGCAAAATCTTTCACAAAAAGCGCTTACATCACTTACTTGTGGTAATTACGACCATTATTGATCATAAAACCACGATAAATCTGCTCCAACATCAAGACTCGCGTCATTAAATGTGTAAAAGTTAGATCCGATAATTTCCAACGATAATTCGCTCTGGAAACTAATTTTTCACTCGGTCCTAGACTTCCCGCAATCACAAAAACAATATTTGAATGCTTCATTTGCCAAGTATCCAAATTTTTCGCAAACGTCTCAGAATCAACCATTTTGCCATGAAGATCAAGTAAGACCACAAAATCCTGGTCTGATAATTTTTCTAGAACACGATTCCCCTCTTTTTCTTTCACCAATAAAACCTCGGCTTCTCTAGAAACATGCTCATTTGCTTCATCCTTGACTTCAATTTCACTAAACTTACAAAAAGCCGACAAGCGCTTCATATATTCTTTCTCTAAAGACTGTAAAGCCTTATCTTTATTTTTTCCAATCGCAATTAATTTAATCACAATACCCCTCCATCACTATTCTCTTGAATATCTTTCACAAAATAATCATACCGATCCAAAAATAATTTCATCGTTTGATAACTAGAAGTTGATTTATAATCCACTTCTTCCACTTTATCCTCGTCAAACGATAAGATTTGAGCATTGGGAAAGCCCAATAATATAGGTGAGTGTGTCGCAATAATAAATTGACAATTTTGTTTCACACATTCCTCAATCAAGTATAATAATGCCAATTGATTCTGACAAGATAAAGCCGCTTCCGGTTCATCTAGAAAGTACAATCCATTCCTCTTAATTTGATCCATCATCAATGAAAAGAAACTCTGACCATGCGACTTCATATGATATTCTTTTGAAGGATGTAACGCATCTGCATATTCCATTTCTTTTGTCGCCACATTATAAAAGCTTTCTGCACGCAAAAAATACATCCAATCCGGTTTTCTAGAACGCCACAAACGCATATGTTTATGCAAACTCGAATACGAATCATACGTAGAAAAATCATAATTTCTTGTTCCACCTTCTGGATTCAATCCATTTTTAATCGCAAGAGCCTCTAATAAAGTGGATTTACCACTTCCATTTTCTCCACAAAAGAAAGTAACCGGCTTATTAAACATGAATTGATCGATACTTCGAATACTTTGAATATCGGCCACATAATCATCAATTTCATCCCATAAGATGTCAAATCCATTTATAAACATATATATCACCTAAAAAAATAGTACTCTATTCGAGTACTATTTTCCATGATGATTTACATAATATATATAGATACATAATCCAATCAAGAGAAACCCTAATATCCAATTAAACATTTCTCTTTACGATTCCATAATAGATTTTTGAAGTTAATACATAAATCACTATATAGACTAGTGCAAAGGCCACAAAACAGAATATTGTCGTACGAATATAAAGCCATGAATCACTCACAAATAATAAATGAAGTAGCTTTTCAATCATTGGATACGCAAAACAAACATGAAGCCCTGCCACAAGTAATGGCATAAAGAATACCGTTAATACCTGTGAATGAATAGCCTTCTTTACATCTTGTTGTTCAAGACCTACTTTTTGCATGATCTCAAAACGATCCTTATCTTCATAGCCTTCTGTAATTTGTTTGTAGTACATAATCAGAATGGTTGCCATGATGAATAAAAAGCTTAAGAAGATTCCAATAAATAAGATGCCTGCATATAATTCAATCAAACCTTGTTTCTGATCCAATTTACTTAACCAAATAAAATCATTTATATTCTCATTCTGACCTAACTTTTTAATAACTTCACGCTCATTCGCTTCACAATCAAACGAATAATAAGCACGTATTGCACTCGCATTATCGCCATACACATGTATCTGATCTTGTTGCATCTTCTCTAAAGTCTTTTCTGAATCCACAATAATATAATAATGTTCTGTCACATTTGGATTATTTTCATCCATCTTTAAGTGGTCCAATTGTTTTTTTACAACATATTCTTTTCCAAATAAAGATAGAGTCTTTTCCTTGATCGTCTCTACATTGGAATACACATAAATTTCATTCGGCTTTAAAGACCCCTTAATATTTTCATAATCCTGAATATCCTTTAGTGGAAAACAATAAAATTCTTGAATCTCATTTACGGCATTCATCCCCTCATTCTGGTAATCCGTAATCAAAGTTCCATTCTTTAAATATCCAGCATAATCCAATCTCTTATACGCAAGAAGATTCTTTGGAACGATGCCCATACGAATCAATTCTTCACTCATTTCATCAAAATCAATATTGGAAGCATCCCCATATCCATTTCCCATTACACTTCTAGGATATTGTGAATCCACAACACGATCAATACTTGACCACATACTTAGTGTTGTCGACAACATGACTAAGACCATCGTTGAAAGAATACAGATATTGGCTAGTCCTACCGCATTTTGTTTCATACGATACATCATGCCAGAAATACTAATAAAGTGATTTGTCTTATAGTAGTAATTCTTATTTTTTTTCATTAATTTTAAGAAAGTCACTGATATAGATGTAAACAATAAATACGTTCCAATAATGACAAGTACAACAGCCACAAAGAAAAAATAGAATGCCGTTAAAGGATTTTTAGTCGTAATTGATAAATAGTATCCAATACCTAGACAAAGAATACCAACAATAGATAGAAACCATTTGGCCTTAGGCTCTTTTTCACCCATATGACTCGAATGAAGCAATTCAATTGGACTTGAAATATGAATACGAATCATAGAATAGAAATAGATCAATACATAGATCAATCCAATCACAAGAACACATTGTCTCATACCTATAAATGAGAAATAGAAACCAAGTATAATATCTGCACCAATCATTTTTGCGATGATTAAAAACATCGCTTTATCAAACAAGATACCTAAACCAATCCCTAAAGCTAATGATACAAATAAAGTAATCACAGTTTCATAAAATAAGACACGAGCTAAATGCTTCTTTTCCATTCCTAATATAGAGAATAACGCAAATTCTTTTTGTCTTCTTTTAATTAAAAAACTATATGTATAGAACAAGAAGATAAACGCAAAGATTTCAATAATCACAACTCCAAAGCCTAACATCTGCGTTAGTGTCATTGCCCCTAACATCTCATTTAAGTTTGGATTATTTGCCAAAGAAACAACCATATACAACATCATTGTCGTTAAGACACTCGTTAGTATATAAGGAATAATGGTACGCGCATTCTTTTTCAAGTTATCTACTGCTAAATTTAAATAGAAAGCTCTACTCATGATGAACACCACCTGTAGCTAGTAGTGTCAACGTATCACTAATACATTGGTACATCTGATCTAAATTTTTATTTCCCTTATAAATTTCATGGAAGATCTTTCCATCCTTAATAAATAGAACGTGAGACGCATGACTGGCAGCCTTTGTCGAATGGGTTACCATTACGATTGTCTGTTGATTCGCATTGATGGTTCCAAACAAATGTAAAAGTTCCTCTGTACTCTTTGAATCCAATGCTCCCGTTGGCTCATCCGCCAAGATCAAATCTGGATTTGTGATGATGGCACGAGCAACAGCTACACGCTGTTTTTGACCACCACTGATTTCATATGGAAACTTATCTAAAATACCCTCAATCCCTAATTGTTTGGCGATTGGAGTCAATCTTTCTTTCATTTCTGGATATTTTTTCTTACTTAAAACCAAAGGCAAGAAAATATTATCGCGATTATTAAAATTATCTAATAAATTAAAGTCTTGAAATACAAAACCTAAGTGTTCTCTTCGAAAGTTCGCAATTTCCTTTTCTGAAATATGCGTAATATCTTTACCATGTAATAAGACTTGTCCACTTGTTGGTTTATCTAAAGCCGCCAAGATATTTAATAAGGTTGTCTTACCCGAACCAGACTCCCCCATGATAGCTACATATTCGCCTTTATTCACACTAAAATTAACGTTGGTCAATGCCTGTACTTGATTCTGTGTAAATCTTGTTGTATATACTTTTTTTAAATTTTTTACTTCCAATAATGCCATATTCATTACCTCCATGTACACCAAAATTCTACAAAGAATTCAAAAATGCAGCCATCGATTCAGCTAACACTATTCTTACAAGTTTGTAAGATTACTCAATTCTTCCTTCAAAATGCGTAAGATCCAATATCACACGAGTGCCTTTACCAACATTTGATTCAATTCTGATTTTATGATTCAACATATCTAAAATATTCTTACACAAATATAGACCGAGGCCACTAGCTGTTTTATCACTACGCCCATTCATACCTGTATATCCTTTTTCAAACACACGATTTAAATCACTTGCACTAATACCAATACCCGTATCTTCAATAACTAAAACATGTTTAGACTTCATATATATATATATCAAACCATTTTCATTGGTATATTTAAGACTATTTGAAAGGATTTGTTCCAACACAAACACAAGCCACTTTTCATCACTCAAAATAACATCCCCGGTTTCTTTAAAACTCAATTGAATGTGTTTACGAATAAATTCTGTAGAAAAGCGTCGAATCGATTGTCGAATCAAATCGTCCAACTCCAATTTCTTAAATAAGAAATCGGTATGCGTACTATTCAAGCGTAAATATGCCAAAACCATATCTGTATATTGATCCATACGTAAGAGTTGAAGCTTAATTTCACTACGACTCAATTTGTCATCTTCCAATAATAATTTCATAGCGGCAATAGGAAGTTTAGCCTGATGCACCCACATCGTAAAATAATCTTCTAAATCATGCATTTTATTTTCTGAAGAAATTACATACTCATCATGATACTCTTTCATAGCCACTAAGATTTTATGATAGTCTTCTCCCATCAATGAAGAATCTTGAAGATCACAAGACAAAGAAACATTACTATTGGATTGAAGTGTTACTAAGGTTTGGTGTTTCTTATAATATTTGTAGTAATCAAATAAGAAACAAACCGCCAACAAAACACATAAAATCATAAAGGCATATGTAAAAGCTTCAAGTTCTAGATTATAGAGTTTAAATACACATAAACAGATCAAAACACTTACAACATAAATCATTATAAAAAACAATCGATCTTTTAAATAATGGCCAAATAATTTCATATCTTATATCCCAACCCTTTTTTTGTTTGAATACAATCCACAATGCCAATACTCTCTAACTTTTTACGCAAACGATTCACATTCACACTTAATGCATTTTCATCCACATAAAAATCCGTCTTCCACAAATATTCCATTAAACGATCTCGAGATACAATCGTCCCCTTCTTTTCCATGAGCAGTCGAAGTATCTTCGCCTCATTCTTACTCAGTTCCATTTGAGAAGATTGATAACTTACTGTATTATCATCTAAATTAAAGCGTACACCTTGATATTCAAGAATATTATGATTGGATACAAAGTCATAGCTACGTCTTAATATTGCCGTAATTTTAGCAGCTAGAACATTTAAATCAAATGGCTTGCACACAAAATCATCCGCACCCTTAGAGATAGCCATCACAATACTCATATTGTCTGTAGCACTTGAAATAAAGATAATTGGAACTTTGGATTCCTCACGAATCTTTTCCGTCCATAAATATCCATTCAAATAAGGTAGTGTTATATCCATTAATACTAAGTCTGGATTAAAGGAATGAAATGCATCCATCACATTATAAAAATCAGTAACTCGACAAACTGAATAATTCCAAGATTCAAGAAACGATTCTAACTTTTTTGAGATGAGTTCATCATCTTCTACAATCAATATTTTATACATAATCTCACCCATTTTATTATACTGCATAAACTAAGAAATCTTTCTAACAATGGTGTAAGATAAGACCAAAAGGAAGTGAGAATGTAATCTATCTTCAAATGGGAATCCTCGTTCTAGAAATCGGATTATGTATATTACTAAATAATCTTTTAAAGAACAAATTCAATAAAAATACGATACACCATCTGCATCGCATTACTATTAAATTGTTGGAACATGCGTACGTATCAAGCTATGTGGGCTGTACATGCATTATTCTGTTTACTTGTACTACTCGCAATATTCAAAAAAAGAAAACCAATCATCTGCATAATCCTTTCAGCTATCATATCCACATCCATCGTTACTTTTGGTTCTGTGAATATGTATACCATCCATCAAACCACCTACAACATCACAAACACCAAATTTCTATCTACTTGGCAAAGACTTCGCCTATGAATCCACATCCAAAGATGATATGGAAATCCTATTTAAGAAACTCAGAAGACTTACTAAAGTAGCCCCTGTTTATGGCAATCACGAAAACAAAATAAAATTCACAAAAAATAAACTCAATCACTAAAAACAACATTATCATTCTAAATGATTAAGAAGTACAATTAAACAACATAACTCTAATCGGCAGAAAAGACTACACAAAAAAAGCCAAAAGAATACAACCTTACAACTAAAACCTACAACATTGTCCTAGACCGTCAACCACAAGGAACAAGAGAAAACATTAAAAATAATGTCGACCTCAACTCAGTGGCCACACCCACAACGGACAAATGTTTCCACTCTCTTATTCTTACCACTTACAGCCCAACTTTGCGGACAATTACGGAAAAGAAACATACAAACCTACACAAAATCATTAGCTCAGGCCTTGTTGGTTGGGGTTTTCCAATAAGAACAGTGGGTATTTGTCAGTATGTGGTAGTTAATGTAACACCAGATAATTAAGATCAAATAATACAAATGAAAATAACCTTAAGAACTACCACAAGGATTTTTGCCAGAAGGAAATCATCAAATTGTATAATTTAAATCTTTTTGGTCTTTTTTCATTTCAATAAGAGTTCAAATAATACAAATAAACTTAATCCTCAAGAACATTATTTGCCATTAAGGTGTCGCCCATGATGTTCAAATAATACAAATAAACTTAGTCCTCAAGAACTGATACGTTGGAATAGGAACAACTCCATGTGTTCAAATAATACAAATAAACTTAGTCCTCAAGAACCGTTGCAAGTTCCGCATAGTGCTTTTTGTGGTTCAAATAATACAAATAAACTTAGTCCTCAAGAACGTCTTGCTGTTCCGTATACCCGTTCTGAAGTTCAAATAATACAAATAAACTTAGTCCTCAAGAACCAATACATAACTCAGTATGGTTTGACGGCTGTTCAAATAATACAAATAAACTTAGTCCTCAAGAACGCTGTAGGAACATCAGGAAAAGACAAGCAGTTCAAATAATACAAATAAACTTAGTCCTCAAGAACTACCCGAGCTCACTCCACTAAAATTAATGGTTCAAATAATACAAATAAACTTAGTCCTCAAGAACACATATACAGTTTGAGGGTCAGTAGTACGAGTTCAAATAATACAAATAAACTTAGTCCTCAAGAACCTCCAAATTTTCAATCGACAGTTGGAGATCGTTCAAATAATACAAATAAACTTAGTCCTCAAGAACTGGAGCAAAATCTTATGTTGAAGAAATAGAGTTCAAATAATACAAATAAACTTAGTCCTCAAGAACATTGAATGCGTTCACATTCACCCAAACCAGTTCAAATAATACAAATAAACTTAGTCCTCAAGAACGGGGGTCAATTTGTTGGAGCGTTTTGAAGGTTCAAATAATACAAATAAACTTAGTCCTCAAGAACATTCGTTACAATACGACTTTAACTATAAGGTTCAAATAATACAAATAAACTTAGTCCTCAAGAACGCCTTAACGCCTGCAAAATATAAGAAAGATGTTCAAATAATACAAATAAACTTAGTCCTCAAGAACAGAAATGGTATAACTTGCTACACCATTCCGTTCAAATAATACAAATAAACTTAGTCCTCAAGAACACCAGAAGACTGCATTGAACAGCGTGTGAAGTTCAAATAATACAAATAAACTTAGTCCTCAAGAACGGTTTACAATTTGAATACATAGAAAAGGAGGTTCAAATAATACAAATAAACTTAGTCCTCAAGAACTATCTTTGATATTGTCATCGACAACAACTTGTTCAAATAATACAAATAAACTTAGTCCTCAAGAACAACGACTTCTCGAAGCTACTGATGAACAAGTTCAAATAATACAAATAAACTTAGTCCTCAAGAACACGGTGTCTGATATTGCAGCAGTAAATTCAGTTCAAATAATACAAATAAACTTAGTCCTCAAGAACCTAGTGACGCGATGGCTTCATTGATGGCTGTTCAAATAATACAAATAAACTTAGTCCTCAAGAACTATCAATTGATCTAAAGAAAGCTTCAACTGTTCAAATAATACAAATAAACTTAGTCCTCAAGAACCTATTGGAACGTGCATCGGTGCATGTTTACGTTCAAATAATACAAATAAACTTAGTCCTCAAGAACCAAGCCCTGTTGTTTCAAATTCTCGTGTGTGTTCAAATAATACAAATAAACTTAGTCCTCAAGAACAGACAGCCTTTGTAATTGGGAATACTTTGTGTTCAAATAATACAAATAAACTTAGTCCTCAAGAACAACGAATTAGAAGCCTATATAAGCCGTTCGTTCAAATAATACAAATAAACTTAGTCCTCAAGAACTGTTGGCCTTATTATAGCATATTTATGCTTTATTTACAGTATATCTTGAGTATAAGTATCATTAAATGTCAGATAAAAAGTTGTGTTTTTATCTTCAAATTGTTCCATTAATCGAATGTTTTTTTCTGTTTGTTGCTGCTTATGAAGCATAGTATAAGGATTTTGTATATAGGAAATGTTATTAAATTGGTTTAAATCAAATTCATATTTTTCAATGTAATCTTTATTGGAAACAATCAGCATCGCAAATTTTTCTAGTTCTTCAATAGAATCGCAAGCCATATAATCATTGTTTAAAAGAAACAGGATATTATCTTGATCAAATGATTTCAACCATTTTAATGTGGTTTGTGTGATTGGAAAATCTATATATACGACGTTAAATTGATTTCTATTAATAAATAATAACAGGTTATAAACCATAATGTACTGTTGATCAACTGGAGTATATCCTATGTTTATGTCCAACATTGATAAAAATTTAGAAACTTCAAAATCCGACATTTCTAAACCAATATTACAACCAATATTCCTTGTTAAAATTTCTCTCAATTTATACATACCATGATCAGTAATCAAACTTCTAAATCCTTCTCTAATCAATTCAAACGATTTAAAATCATTTTCATTTTCTTGAATAAGATTAGTTGTTTCAATATTGAATATAGATTTTGTTCCAAATTCAAAATTAGAACTAATATCACTACCATATGGGTAATAAATAAAATTAAGCTCAGTTGGTTTAATTGACTGATTTTCAGAATCTAATACTTTACAATAATTTCTTTTCTTTTTAACGAATTGATTTGTAAAACAATCTATTATATCTTTTTGTTTAGCACCTGCTAGTACTACTATATTATTATCTTCCGGAATCAAGTAGACAGACTCCTCATGTATTATTTTCACTATTTAGTCCTCCTATAATTAAAGTACGATCTGTTGTCGTAATGTTTTCTTGTAAAGTATAATTACTATTCATATTCACAATGTTTTGATATTGCCTCTCAGTTATTATTAAATATCTTATATCCCCATTATCAGGAACATTGTTTTTCAGCCTTTTTTGAATCGTCTTAGCTGAATCATTATTTATGCATAATTTTGCATAAACTGAATATTGGATTCGTATAAATCCTTCAGTTTTTAAATATTTTACAAATTGTCTGTAATGTCTTTGATCTGTTTTCGTTTCTTGGGGTAGATCAAAGAATAGTACTAATCGCACAAATCTACTACTCCCCTCCATAACGAATTCCTTTTGAAAAATCAATCTTCAAAATATCATCTGTTTTTTCATTCAAAAAGCCAATATAAGAATCAATTAAATCTTCAATCGCATCTTTTATACGCATCCATTTTTTATCTATATAAATCTTCGTTTCTAACAATCCAATCAATTCTTGTTTTTGAGCTACGCTAAAACTATCTTTAATATTTTCTTCTACCCATACATCTACTATTACTCGTAATGGCTCTATAAAATCATATGTTAAATTAAAGGCATTCGATTCGCCAATATGATGAATTCCTAACTGAGTTAATAATCCTCTAGCTGTTATACATTTTGAAATATAACTAGCTAAAATCTTATATCCATAATTCAATGCAAAGTTTCTTACATCATTCTTATCATCTCTATAAAACTTTGTTCCAAACATCTTTCCAAAATAACATTTTGCACTCACTGCTTCACGATTTGTTTGATCGTCGTTATAAACTGAATTCTTATATCCAATTAAAGTTTCTAATTCATCACAATCCTCATAAATCAAGTCCAAAACATCAATTTCAGATTGTATTTTTTGTTCTATTATAAATTTCCATAATTTCTTTTTCCGAGTTATTTTCCAATTAATTTGTTTATTCAATTGCTTAAACACCAAAGAATGATTGTTAAACGGTTGAAAAATACCAATTGGATCATTCTTTGAATCACAAATTATTACATTAATATTATTCTCTACCAATTTTGACAACATTGGAATAGTCATAGTGATTCGATCATGCGAGAAAATCACTGTATCCAAATCACATAATGGTATATTCTGATATTCATTCCCTATTGTAATTTTCATTCGATTTAATGTTAATGACACTGTGCACTCAGTTCCAATTACTACTGTTTTCCAGCCCATATTAAAAAAATATAATAAAAAATGAGATAGCCACAATTAGCTATCTCTAATAGTTTTCGAATTTAAATCTTATTCTTCCAGACTAAATTCATTTGTATTATTTGACACACTTATTGTAGCACGTCGCTACAAATTTTCCAAGAGAACTTTTCCTTTTTAATCTTAGAATACTTTCCAGGCGCCATTCTAGGACCTGATATTAATAACTTACCATTTTCATTATAAATATAACGAATACCTAGAATGCTTGATTTAATTTTGATATATTGTGCCTTATTTTCCTTATCTGTTTTATCATCAATTGAACCAGCAACAGGTATATATCTATCAACAATTGTTGGTGGTGTACAATTACGATTTACAATCAAATCTAAGTATGCCATTGTCTCTAAGAATTCCTGATAGTTAGTTTTGTCTTTTAATATTTTTTCAACAGTTCCTTTATAACGGTGCATATCACGAATATCCATTAAGTTATCTACACAATAGCTAATAATTTCACTGATTTTGTAATCCGAGAATTTTTTCTTTCCATCCGGATTGATTTTTGGCAGTTTAAAATCAAATTGACCCGCCAATTCTTTCTTATAGAAATAAACTTGTTTATAAATTTCATCATAACTAAATACATACAAATGCTTCATTTCTAATTTTTTATTCACAATAGAACCAATATTAAACTTTTGAATTGTGTAGTTATTTGTATCATAAATTAAATCATTTTTAAATACACGTATACGGAAATAACATTCCTTCACATTCCCATTTTCATCTAATAATTCAGGTACTTTATAGTAATCTCTAATTAACTTAACATATTGCTCTTTATTGATTTCACCATTGTTATTTACGATGACTTTTGGAATATGAATTCCAACATGGACTTTCTTTCCCTTCTTATCTGTGTATTTATAGAAATCTACTGCAACACAATTTATTGAGCTATAGATACGCTTATCATTATTTACCCCTAAAAGACCCAACACACCTTTTTCTCTCGGTATGTTTTTCTTCTTGTCCATTTGCGGATAAATAGTCGCATCAAAGAATGCCCCCTTATAGTTCTTTTCTGCTTTTACGGAATATAAAGGCACCGTAGCTCTTACTTGAGAAACCAATGAGTCATTATCATTTGGATAATTACCAAATCGTTTGAAGTATGCATATTTAATGAATCCATACAATTTTTGATTTTCCGATTTATCACTATCTAATCCCTGTGACTCCATCATTCTCTTCAAGAATTCTTGATAATACTTATTATTTCCACGTTCATCATAATTTGGATAATATGTCGATAAAACCATATCTGCAATGGCAACAATTGAAGCATCATGAGCATGGTGTTGATCACCAATATCACGATTTTTCTTCATATTAAATGCATTTCTATACACCGTTGTAAATGAAGAACGCAATGAAACAATATGAGTATCATAATTATTAACTGTGTTATAAGCTCTTAAAATAGCCATTAATTCTCGAATAATATAGTGTGTATCCACTAAGTTACGATTAATAAATCCCATAGCTTCATCAGTCGATGCTAATAATAATCGTTTTAATTTCTTATCCGAAATCAATTTCATTCCATTCAATTCATAGCATCTACGTTTGAAGTCACTAGAGATAATGCGTTTTCCCGCTTTGTTTGTTACAGTTTCTGCTTCAATATATTCTAATGGAAGTCTATCTGCCTTTTTACCGTTAATTTCTTTTTTGATCAACATCAAGTTATCCATGGAATTATCACCAAAACCACGAGGTAGAATGTGATCCATTTCATAATCCTCTAATTTTTGAATGTCAATCTCATCTCCAGTTACCATATCACGTCCATTTTGACGTATATATAGTTCAACCTTACGCTTATTCTTCTCTAAATATGGCTCAATAACATCCCAATCTTCCAAATACTGTTTTGATATTCTAGCATTATCTTTCTGTTCTTTCATTTGCTTAGTTAAGTAATCATACAAATTTTTCATTTGATCAAAATGCTTAGCTGGTTCATCACCATCATGAGCACTATCTTTCAAATCTCTTGCCGTTTCAATCACAACACGATCTGGAACTCCATAAGTGTTAACAACTTCTTCGTATCCTTTAATAAAGTCATATACTTGTTGGAATCAAAATTAATTCTATTTCCATCCAAATCCGTTGCTTCAGTAATCAAAGTCATTTGTTCATTTTTTTGATTTTCTGAATTATCCCTTAACATTTCCTCGAGTAATGTTTCTCCATCAACATTCATTTTTGTTTCCACAATAAATTGTTTAGAGAAAGCATAAAATCCATTTGATTTACATCTTGCTAATTTCTTTGCATCTTTTTCATCTAAATTCAACTCCTTAGTGAAATAATTTATTTTTGATTGTTCTTCATCAAATAAATTTAAGTTCAAAATAATATCTTCAATCTTATCTACTTTTTCTTTCTCATTTTCATTAAATAAATCAAGAATAGAATGCAATTCAAATTGAGGAAATACACTAATTATATTCTGATATAAAGTATATCTATTTTTAAACTTACCTTCTTTACGAGAGTCTTTAGGACCAAAAGATTTTAAGTTTAATAATTCTGCAACTTCTTTATGCGAAACATAATCTGTACGCTTCAAGAATAATTCATCAAATACTTTTAATTTATCTTCACGAGTTAAATAATATCTGTTTTCATCCTTATCAATTGCAGTCAGAATATTCAATTCGTTCAATAAACTAAATGTCTCTGCAATAAACGATCCTTTTGGAAGTGCATATTCTTCAGGTAAATATGTACAATGCGAAATCATATTTAACTTCCAATTTTGAATACTCTCTTCTTCATTAACTAAAGCATCCTTACAATACTCATATCCATACTTAAAAGTTCCATCTTTTCGATTGATCCAACTATTCTTTACTTGGGAAGACAATGGACCAATATAGTAAGGAATGCGAGCTTTAATTGTTGAAATACATGCTTCAATAAAATTATCCGTAATCAAATTGGGATAAAATTGTTGTTGTTTATGCAAAATATCACTAGCTTCTTTTACATACAAACCATTCGGATACTTATTCTCCATATTTTTTACAACACGCAAACGATTTCCAATTGCCTTACTCATTTTTTTCTGAATATTATTCTTTTCTTCTTTGTATTTATCCGGATCTGAATGTTCTAATTTTTGAATTTTAAGAACCTCATTTAATTTTTCTACAGCCACTTCACAAATATAATTATGATCTTTTAAAATCTGAGAAACTGCAATTACATCATGAAGTTCTACTGCATTGTTCAAAAATTCATTTAAGCTATCCATCTTCAATAATTCATCTAATTTTACAGATTCTTTAGTTTTGTCCTCTTGAACAAGTACAACAGACTCACTAATTTTTTTCAAATCACATTTAAAGCCACAAATCAATTTTAAAATTTCCAATAATGCATCATTATCCTCAGCTTCTACTGTATATTCATCCTTTAACAAAGATTTTAATTCATTAGACTTTACTTTTCCTTTTTCAAAGATAGGTTTTAGTATTGTCTTTTCAAACTCTTTTGTGTTTTCTGTAAAATTAACATATGCATGAGTAAACTCATAAAACTGCTCAACAAAAAAATCAAAAGTAATTGGTTCACTAGAAGCAAAATTAATATTTTCCATCAAGAAATGACCGCGAGTACCACAAATATTATAAAGACATAACAACAATTCTCTTAAAGATACTTTATCATTCAACGCCTTCAATCTTAAATGATAAACTGTATCCTCTTCAGGACGAGAAAATGTATCTGAATTTGCAGTATAACTCAAATAATCTCTTTGATTTATTTCGTCTTTTGAAATCAATCCAAATTCAACAAACGCATTCTTTAATTGTTTCTTTCTCCAATTTCTTCTTCTCAATGTTCTTCTTGCCGAACGATTCAATCTAACTTCTTGTGCAGGGATTGCCTGTTCAAACATATGAACTCCCATATCCAATAGTTTTCCCTTAACTTCATCAATAATTGACCAGCCTATTGATGTAATTCCAATATCCAGGCCTAATACATACTTATTATTCATTTTAATGCCCTCCATAAAGTGATTATGTTATATGCATTATATCACTTATGTAAGCCGTTTCCTATAAATTTCTATATAAAAAACAAAAATGTATGCTCTCAGCATACACTTTATATAAAGCATTTTTCATTTCTTTAAGTTATATTTTCTAATTATGCACATATGATACTCATTCATGTCGTCATACGTTTATTTTTTGACATTTATACTCTTATTTTTGACTTTTAATGTCTTTTTCACATTGGACCTTTATAATTGAAATTGCTACTAGATGTGGCAGGTGGTTTCCTCTGGATAAATCCTTGAGACTTTCGATCCCCGGGATGGAGGAATAGGCGTATGCAAATTCAAATTAATATTGATGTAACTATTGTCTTAATAGCTATTTTACAACTCGTGCGAGTTATCATTATTATTCATGAAGAAAACAAAAAGCGCTAACCACCCACTCGTAACGGGATTAGCGCTATAACCTAATCCAGAGTGACCACCATATCTAGTAGTCTTTTCTGCACTTGTATTATAACGAGAAAGATGATAAATATCAACTTACCGATTTACACATGTATTTTAAAATATTTTGAAAAACTTTTGATTTTTAACAATCTTTTCACATTGGACCTTTATAATGGAAATTGCTACTAGATATGTAGGGTGGTTTTCATGGATTAATCTACCTCCAAAGTCTTTTAATTCCAAAGGCGTACGCGAATTCAAGTTTTTGTCTTAGGTACTCTAACATATCTAGTAGTCTTTACTGATTTACGCCTCGATATAAAGATGTCATTTCTGAATTCCCCTTTAATTCTGAAGCCATATATTTAACTAAGAATAGATTCTTATCAAAGTTAGAAGCCAATTCTTTCTGGTAAATCATCATGTCCTTATCTTTATAATAAGCACCCTTTTTATCTGTAATTAATACAGCTCTAAGATTGGGATATTTATTTAATAGTAGTTCTAGAATTCTTTGTTCATCTTGAATTCCATTTTCTAATTTACTCGCATATTCTTTATTCACAAATATTGTATTTACTTTACTTAAATCAAGATGTCTTACTTCTTTATCCACCATATGTAAATATACCGTACTTGATTCATTTAAATAGTTTTCTAAATCTTCATCATTATTATCAATAAATACTGTCTTACAATTCTCATTATGTTCCACTTGAAACTGTTTAGATAAACCTTTTAACTTTTCTTCTCTTACATTTAATTCCATACAATTAGCCTCCTTTTCTTGTACAATAGCACAAAATGAAAAAAATTTGAATACATTGTTTAGAATTTGTATAAAAGCGTATAATACATACAGGAGGAGTTTTAAAATATGCAACCATTTGATAAAAAATATGTTTGTGATCTTGCCAAACAAGTTTTGACTATTGATTCACCAACAGGCTATACAAAAAGAGCCATTGATTTCATGGACGAAGAAGCCAAAAAATTAGGCTATACAACAGGACGTAACCAAAAAGGAAACTTGTTGATCTATGTAGACGGAAAAGATTCTGAACACACACTAGGATTGAGTGCTCACCTAGATACATTAGGACTTATGGTTCGTTCCATCAAAGACAATGGAAAACTTGCCATTACTAAAGTCGGAGGCCCATGCTTACCAACATTAGACGGAGAATATTGTAAGATCTATACTCGTGATGGAAAGGTATATACAGGAACGATTCTTTCTTGTTCGCCAAGCGTTCACGTATATCCAGATGCTTCAACATTAGAAAGAAAAGAAGATACAATGGAAGTTCGTATTGATGAAGTTGTTCACTCAAAAGCAGATGTTGAAAAATTAGGCATCAACAACGGAGACTTCATTTGTATTGATACAAAAACACAAATTACAGAAAGTGGATTCATTAAATCTAGATTCTTAGACGATAAGATTTCAGCTACTGCTTTAATGGGCGTACTAAAATACTTAAAAGACAACAACATTACACCTCAAAGAGACTTAGTTATTATGTTCAGTACATATGAAGAAGTGGGTCATGGAGCAAGTTGTCTTCCAGAAGAAGTCGAAGAATTATTAGCCGTAGACATGGGATGCATCGGTACAGATCTTGCTTGTACTGAACAAGATGTTTCAATCTGTGCAAAAGATTCAAGCGGACCATACGACTACGAAATGATTACACGTCTAGTTGAACTATCAAAAGAAAACAAGCTTAATTATGCCGTTGATATCTACCCACAATATGGATCTGATGTCAGTGCCGCATTACGCGGTGGTAACGACATCAAAGGAGCCTTGATTGGCCCTGGTGTTCATGCAAGCCACGGAATGGAAAGAACACACTATGATGGTGTAGAAAGCACAATGAAGCTTGTTGTTAGCTATATCACAAAATATTAAAATCCTTTAAAGCAGCTACAATCCCCTGTTCTACATTGGACTTGGTCACATGAGCTGCTTTTTCTTTTACATAATCCAAAGCCTGACCCATCGCAAAACTATGCGTTACAACACCAAACATACTCACATCATTTTCACCATCACCAAATGTGAAGACTTTATCCTTGTCCCAACCAAACATATCCATCATACGAACTAAAGTAGCTCCCTTACTATATCCTTTAGGCAATACTTCAAGTTCTCTAGGACAAGTACGGAATACTTCATATTGATCTTTAAATTCATTTTGAATATCCAAAGCCAATTGTGTAGTTACCTCTTCATCCTCAATTGTCTGAATCTTATTTACAGGATATTGAATTTCACTAAGATCCTTAATATAAGTAATCTTAGGATAGCCATCACGCATATCTGCAAGCCAAGACCAAGGACCACCCGTCCAAGGAAAATCCTCTGGATATTCTTGTGAATTTCTTAATGCTTTTTTCTTTTCCATTATATGATCTGGAATATAATCAAATAATCCATCATTAAACACAGCCATTGTCTCACAGTTTTTATGCATCAAATACGCAAAAACAGGCTCAACATCTTCCTTATACATCTGCTTTAAAACATGACGCTCATCCTTTTGAACATCATAATACGCAATACCATCTACCTCTAACAAATAGCCACCATATACATCCATCTCTAATTCTTTAGCATATGAAAGTAGTCTTGTATAACTTCTTCCACTCGCAAGCACAAGCTTTGTCCCCTGCTTTTGACAAGTAATCAAAGCCTCTTTTGTTTCCGGTAAAATCTTATTATTTGGATCCAATAAAGTACCATCCATATCCATTACAATCGCATCTAACATAGTTCATTCCCCCATTTAAAAAATAATATATCATAATTTTATAAAAAGTACTTGCATAACACAACATCTTTTGGTATTATATACAGGCAGTCAAGTGAAAAACAAATGCCTGAATAGCTCAGTCGGTAGAGCATCCGGCTGTTAACCGGCAGGTCACAAGTTCGAGTCTTGTTTCAGGCGCCACTTGATTATAAAACCAGCTTAGCTGGTTTTTTTTATTATATATAAGGAGCAGTTATGACAGAATCCGAATGGTTTGAACAACTTTTTAATCGCTTATCCCACTCCAAATTTAGGAGTAGTTTTCATCTGAAACAAAAAGATAAAGAGTATATACAAGCCAAAGGAATGGACACCATTGAAAAACATGCCATAGATTTTGTTGAAAAACGATTGGCTCCAGCCTATATACCCAACGATGGTAAACAAACACCATTTAAAGGACATCCTGTATTCATTGCTCAACATGCTACTGGCTGTTGTTGCAGACAATGTCTATACAAATGGCATAAAATCAAACCCAATCAGCAACTAGGCCCTAGACAAAAGGCCTACATCGTTAAAGTATTAATGACGTGGATTCATAAAGAAGTTGATTAAGAAATTGACTTCTTTTTTTTCTTGACTATACTATTCATGGAATTAAATATCTAATATATATTTATACTATATGTATTATATATAAATGATATAGGAGATGATCTTATGAACAACCACATGGAAATTCCATGGCATGAATATACGAACAAAGATTCAAAAGTTAAGATTGAAAATGCAAGTCTAACAGAAAAATCTTCCGTTATAGGAAGAATTGGATTGATGCTTCTAGCCTGTGGTACAGGAGCCTGGCGAGTCAGAAGTTCAATGAACACCATTGCTAGTGAATTAAATATTACATGTATTGCCGACATTGGACTGACAAATATTTCCTACACATGCATTGATGGAATTGACTCTCACGCCCAATCCTTGTCTTTACATAATACAAGTGTCAACACATCTAAACTTGCTCGTATGGAAGACTTTGTCTATCACTTTAAAGACGAATGTAAAACATGCACATGCAATGAGATTCACAATCAATTAGACCAAATCGAAAGCATTCACTCTAGCTACTCCCCCGTTATTCTAGGATTAGCTGCAGCCCTTGCCTGTAGCTGTTTTACCTTTCTACTTGGAGGAGGCCCCATTGAAATGCTTTGTGCCTTTGTTGGGGCAGGACTTGGCAATACACTTCGAATGAAACTCATTAAACATAACTACACCCTATTTTTAAATGTCGCTGCCAGTGTTTCCTTAGCCTGTCTTGCATATGCCTTATTATTTAATTTTTTAGAAACTTGTTTTGGCATAGCCACACAACACGAAGCCGGATACATCTGTTCTATGCTTTTTATAATTCCAGGCTTTCCCTTCATTACAAGCGGTATTGACTTAGCTAAATTAGATTTACGATCCGGTATTGAAAGACTTGCCTATGCCATTATCATTATTTTAGCTGCTACACTTACTGCATGGATCTGCGCTTTAGTCTTACATCTTCAACCTGTAGACTTTGTGAAACTACACATTTCAACATCCACCAAATTACTATTAAGACTATTAACCAGTTTTGGAGGCGTATTCGGATTCTCCATTATGTTTAACAGTTCAAAAAAAATAGCCGCAAGTGCCGGATGCATTGGAGCCATCGCAAACACATTGCGTCTAACACTTGTCGATTTATCTTTACCCGCTGCAGCCGCGGCCTTTATTGGCGCATTAACAGCCGGACTACTTGCCTCTATGATCAAAGGAAATACAGGATATCCTAGAATTGCCATAACCGTACCATCCATTGTGATTATGGTCCCAGGCTTATACATGTATCGAGCTATTTATAATCTCGAACTTGCATCTACCATGTCAATTGGAGCTAACTGGTTCATTCAATCTCTATTGATCGTTTTGGCCCTTCCAATGGGACTTATATTTGCCCGTATCATAACCGATCCCTCATTTCGATATTGTACATAAAAATGCTGAACTTAATCGTTCAGCATTTTTTGTATACATTCATATAAGATACTATTTGAAACTTCAATATTCTTCTCTAAATTATGTTCAAAATGTGTAAATGGTAAGAATACACCTACACAATACTTTCCTTTAAAATCCCCACAATAGAAGAATGCATTATACAACAAATCTTCTAGCTTCATCATAGAATCCCACAAGCCAGAATAAATTTGTGCATCACTTAACTTTTCATGAACCTCTTCAGGCATTTCTTGGACAACTAAGATACCTAAATGCGATTCATTTTGAATAGTTTGAATGGACATGTCCTCTTTAAAGCTATGCTGTTCTAAAAAGCCATAAGCTAAGTATCGATTTTTTTCTACAAGCTTTTTAAACATATGCTTCTTTGATTCAGGAATGTGAATATCACTTTCTATAAAATTTCCATTTTCATCACTTAAAAGAATCGGATTCTCTTTTCCCTTATCGTTAAATCGCAATGGAATCAAAAATGCATTTCTCAATAAGTCAAACATACTATTGCCGCATACAGCCATTAAAAATGCCGATAGATCTTTGTTCTTGTATGCAGTAAATAAGGCATTGGTAAATACTTGTTTATCTACAAGTACCCTTTCTTCTTCTACACCTGAATCCTCATCACAGGCAACACCTTCATAAAAGGCATCCATTAATCGTTTACAGGCCCTAGGATCCTTGGCAATTTTATCAAACAAAGCCTCTGCCTTTTCTTCCCTAGGAAAAATTGTTGGCATGATTCTCACTTCTTTTCTAGTCCTTTGGGCAAACAGATACAAGAAGTCTTCCTTTAACACACTTTTTGTATCTGTTTTTGATGGCTTGCCTACTCAGACTAAATGTATTATACTAACACCTATAAAATATGTGAAATGTATATTTTAAATATGCATTATATAAAAATTATATGGAGGTTATACAATGACACTAGACTATTACCGTATTTTCTATTATGTAGCTAAATATAAAAGCTTTTCAAAAGCCGCAAAAATCCTACATAACAACCAACCCAACATCTCGCGAACTATGAACAACATTGAAAGTGAATTTGGATGTAAGCTTTTAGTACGCTCCCATTCCGGTATTACCCTAACACCCGAAGGTGAACAACTCTATGAACATGTTGCGATAGCGATTGAACAACTTTACCAAGGAGAATGCGAAATCCTTTCAAATAAAACATTAGAACACGGACACATCTCAATTGGGGTTAGTGAAACGGCTCTAAATATCTTTTTATTATCCAAGCTTGAACATTTCCACAAAGCCTATCCCCTCGTTAAAATCAAATTATCCAACCACTCCTCTATTCAAGCTATTGACGCCTTAGAAAAAGGAATTGTCGATATTGCCGTAGTCACAAGTCCGATCAACATCAAAAAGCCATTACACGCAACTTCACTCTACTGCTTTGAAGAAATTTTAATTGGTGGAAAAGAATATGAAAGCTTAAGCAATGAAATTCTAGACATCCAACAAATCTCGCATTATCCATTTATTACCTTAGGCAAAAACACAAGTACATATACCTATTATTCGAACTTGTTCTTAAATCACAAAATTCCTTTTCATACCGATTTAGAAGTGGCTACTGCCGATCAAATATTTCCATTAGTCAAGCATAACCTTGGCATTGGATTCTATCCTAAAGAATTAATTTCTAATGATTCTGATATTTTTGAAATTCAAACAAATATAAAAAATCCTGAACGAGATATTCTTCTTGTCCAGGATGCAAGTCGAGCAACCAATATTGCCACACAAAAATTCATTGATACGCTTTCTTTATAATTCAAAATTTACCAAATATGCATCACATGCTGCATGATAAGACTTACAATTGTGATTCCACACCAACATGTTGCACCAACCGCAATTGGTTTTCCACCCGTTTTGATCAACTGAATTACATTGCTGTTAAGTCCAATGGCTGCCATAGCCATAATGATCAAAAACTTAGATAATTCTTTAAGTGGTGCAAATACACTAGAGTCTACTCCTAAATTTACACATACAGTTGTAAAGATTGCTGCCAAAATAAAATAAAGTATAAACATTGGAAAGGCACGTTTCAAACTAAAGTTTGATGCTTGTCTTTCTTTTTTAGCACGAATAAAAGATAGTCCAAGTGTAATTGGAATAATCGCAAGAGTACGAGTCAACTTTACTGTTACTGCCTTATTTAATGTGGCACTACCAAGACCCCACATACTATCCCAAGTAGAAGCTGCAGCCGTTACACTTGATGTATCATTAATGGCTGTTCCTGCAAAAATACCAAACGCATCCCCATGCATTGTATCAAAGCCAAGTGCTTTTCCTAACATTGGAAAGAAAATAGCGGCTAATACATTAAAGAAGAAAATGACCGCAATGGATTGAGCAATCTCATCATCATCCGCATCAATAACAGGGGCTGTTGCCGCAATGGCAGAACCACCACAAATAGATGATCCAACACCAACAAGAATCGACGTATTTGAAGGCACTTTTAAAACCTTTTTCATAACCCACGCAAGTACTAAAGATGTAGTAATTGTACAAATAATAATAGGTAAAGATTGTTTCCCTGTTTCAAATATAACGCCTAGATTCATCCCAAAGCCAAGCAATACGACAGCTGTCTGTAAAATCACTTTAGAAGTCCATTTAATACCGGCTTCTGCATTTTGTTTATCATTCCAAAACATCGCGATAATCATACCTGCAAGAATCGCAATGATAGCCCCACCAACAACCGGAAACATCTTTCCAATAATCCATGATGGAATCGCAATTAAAAGACAAACCAAAATGCCTTTTCCATATTTATTTACAAAATTCATTAAAAATTTCCTCCATGCGAAGAATTGTAACACTATACAACAATAAGGTAAAATTATATAATTCTATCGAACAATAATTATTTCTTATCAATAGAGGTACCTATGCTAGATTATCGAACAAAAACATTTCTTACTGTATGTAAGACTTTAAATTTTACAACAGCCGCCAAACAATTAAATATCACACAACCTGCCGTATCGCAACATATTCATTTCTTAGAAAAACAATACAATACCACATTATTTGCATACAAAAATAAAGAGTTATCACTAACTCCTTCTGGTGAAATACTATATAAGCATCTATTAGCTATGAAAAATAATGAACAAGCCATAATGAATGAAATCAACAATATCACATCCTACATTGAAACACTATCCATTGGAGTCACTATGACTATTGGTGAATATGCGATTATTGATAAATTGGCAAACTTTATTCAAAACCACCCTGAAATTAACATCCACCTTCACTATGGAAACACATCTAAACTGCTTGAATTACTCGATCAAGGTCAAATCAGTATGGCCATTGTCGAAGGTAATTATCCAAAAGAAAACTATTCCCACATAAAATATAGCACAGAAGACTATATTGCCGTCTGTGCTACATCCCACCATTTCACAAAAGAACCCCATACCATTCACGATTTAATATCTGAACATCTTTTAGTTCGTGAAGAAGGTTCTGGAACAAGAAATATTCTTGAACAAAGCCTAATTGCCCATGGTCTACATATTTCAAATTTCATACATTATACACAAGTTGAAAATATGCATACCATCATGAATCTATTGAAAAAAGATTGTGGAATTTCTTTCCTATATAAGATAGCTGTAGAAAAAGAATTAAAATCAAAAGAACTCAAAGAAATTACTTTAAATGATTTTAAACTACAACATGACTTTGACATCATCTGGCAAAAAGAAAGTATTTATGCTGATAAATATCTTTCAATCAGTAAAGAATTTATTTAACTTCCTTTAAAATTTCTTCAGCAGTGACACCAAAAAGCTTAGCTAAAGCCATTAGATTCGTTGTACTTGGATCCGATGCACCCGTCTCCCTTAATTAAAGATATTGTTGGGTAAAAAAGAAAGGTCAGTCGATTTTGCCGATGAAGCGGTAGTAGATTTCTACT
>ENA-ORRU01000619-ORRU01000619.1-human-gut-metagenome-genome-assembly--contig:-NODE-619-length-26269-cov-14.398108_pt1 | contig 26269 bp, 19 predicted proteins | sample MGYA00242184_ERZ509151 | MGnify/ENA primary metagenome ERZ509151 (study PRJEB26280, sample SAMEA2338667) | human gut metagenome | biome: human gut; feature: human-associated habitat; material: faeces... | reverse complement strand
CAGAGAGCGATGAAGGGCAACACAAAGCGTTCGCTCCAGATGACCCGACAACATCTACAACCAGGGCGACGTCACCTACCAGAACAGCAACCTCAAGGCCGACTTCATGCGCATCGACATGAACTCGAAACTGGTCCACGCCTACGGAAAACCCGACTCGCTCGAAGGCCGGCCGATCATCACCAAGCCCGAATTCTCGGACGGTTCGGCCTCCTACCAGATGGACACGATCACCTACAACATCGGCAGTAAAAAGGCGAAAATCAAAGGCGTGGCGACTCAGGAGGGCGACGGCTGGCTGATCGGCAACAACGTCAAAAAGATGGACGACAACACCATCCACATCCAGGACGGCAAATACACCACCTGCGACCAGACGGACCTCCCCCACTTCTACCTGGCGATGACCAAGGCGAAGGTGATTCCCGGCAAGAAAGTGGTCACGGGTCCCGCCTACCTGGTCCTGGAAGACGTTCCCATCTACTTTCCGCTACTGCCCGAGGGTTTCTTCCCGCTCAGTTCCGGCCCCAAGTCGGGTCTGCTGATGCCGACTTTCGGCGAGGAATCGACCAAGGGATTCTACATTCGTGACCTGGGCTACTACTTCACGCTCGGAGAGCACATGGACCTGGCCATCCGGGGCGGTATCTACACCCTCGGATCGTGGGAGGCATCCGCGATGTCGCGCTATATGAAGCGTTACAAGTACAACGGCACCCTGAATTTCAACTACTCGAACGTCCGTGTCGGCGACAAGGGCGAACCCGACTTCCTCCAGCAGAACAACTTCCAGCTCTACTGGCAGCATACGCAAGACCCCAAAGCCAATCCGGGATCGACCTTCTCCGCATCGGTCGATTTCCGTACCAGCGGCTACAACCGCTATTCGGCTACCAGCCTGAACGAAGCGCTCCAGACGCAGACAAGTTCGACGATCTCCTATTCGAAAAGCTGGCTCGGCACACCGTTCTCCCTTTCGGCCAACATGTCCGTTTCGCAGAACTCGCAGAGCGGAACGCTCTCGATCGCCCTGCCGAACGTCGTCTTCAACGTTTCGACCTTCTACCCCTTCAAACGCAAGGAGGCGATGGGCAAGCAGCGGTGGTACGAAAAGATTTCGCTCCGCTACACCGGCAAGTTCAACAACAAGGCCAACGCCAAAGAGTCCGAAATCTTCACCAAGGAAACACTCCAGAACATGCAGTACGGCTTCGAGCATAGCATTCCTATCTCGGCGACGTACAACATCTTCAACTACATCAACTTCGGACCTACGATCAACTACACCGAAAAGTGGTATTTCAAAAAACAGGAGCAGGTTTGGAACCCGGTGCTGAACCGCATCGACAAACTCGACCCGGAGTACGGATTCTACCGTCTGTACAACTACAACTTCAGCCTGCAGGCCTCGACGATCATCTATGGCCGCTACGAGGCCAAGAAGAAAACGCGCAAGGTACAGGCGATCCGCCACACGATCACCCCGACGGTGAGCTTCTCCTACGCCCCCGACTTCTCCAAGCAGAAATACGGCTACGTAAAGACCGTGCAGAGCGATACGCTGGGTAATTTCAAGACCTACTCGCCTTTCGAAGGGAGCATCTTCGGCGTGCCCAGCTCCGGTCAGTCCATGGCTATCAACGCCTCGCTCTCGCAAACGCTCGAAATGAAAGTACTCAGCAAGCGCGATACCTCGGGCATGAAGAAGATCAAACTGATCGACGAACTCCGCATCGGCCAGGTATCCTACAACTTCCTGGCCGACTCCATGGGGCTTTCGAACATCCCCATTTCGCTGCGTACTACGGTCTTCCAGAACTTCGGCATCAACATCAGCGCCACGCTCGACCCCTACCGGGTCACACCGCAGGGCCAGCGTATCAACAAGCTCTTTTTCCCCGGCCGCGTAGTATCGGCCAGCACCTCGTTCGGCTATACGTTCCAGTCCCGGCAGGATAACTCCACCCCGGCGATCAACGACATCAACAGCGCCCCGATCGATCCGGCCTACGCCAATCCGTTCTACGACCCTTACGGGCAGATGAACCCTGCGCTCCGACGACAATACATGACCCAGGCCTATTACGACTTCTCGCTACCTTGGAACCTGGGATTCAACTATACGATCAGTTACTCCTCTTCGCCGACCAACAACGGCACGACAGGATACCAGAAAAACATCACCCAGACCCTCGGTATCAACGGCAGCGTCACGATTCTCCCAAAAATGGGCGTGACATTCCAGGGTGGTTACGACTTCCAGGCCAAAGAGCTTACTCCGGCCTCCATCACCATTACACGCGACCTGCACTGTTGGCAGATGTCGTTCGCATGGATTCCCTTCGGTCATTACCAGAGCTGGAGCTTCAACATCGGGGTCAAAGCCGCCTCCCTTGCCGACCTGAAGTACGACAAGAGCCAGAGCATGTTCGACAATTTATATTAAATTTCGGACGCTTTCGCGCATAATCCGCATCGAAATATGAAGATTCGATGAATTTTGGATTCTTTCTTGTTCCTTAATCGAATATTGTCTATATTTGTGGTAGCCCATTAACCGGGAAAGGATGTAAAAACTCTCAAACATATACCTCTATTACTATGGAAAGACACTACAAATCTACGGTTAAGGGGGGGGGAACTTCGTACTCCGCTCCTTCGATTGAGATCCTTAACATCTCGATCGAAAAAGGTTTTGCCAACAGCACCGTCCTGGACTATGGAGGATCGGGCGAAGCAGGCGGCAGCGTTAATGACACCGATTACGGAGAATACTAACAAACACATCCTACGACTATGAAAACTTTTTTCAAATCCATTTTGGCTGTCGCAGTGTGTGCATCTCTGTTCGCAGCCTGCTCCAAAGACGACACGGTTTCCGACCCGTCGAACGGGCGCAAAGTAACCATGACGGTCTCCGCATCGTCAGAACTCGAATCGGCATCCGGTTCCCGTACAACGTATGATCCCCTGACGGGGAAAGTTTCGTGGAATGCGACCGGTGAATTCCTGCAAGTACTCGAAACGGCAGCTTCCACTACCGTATTTGCTACCTCGCAAGAGGGCGTGATAAGCGGCGACATTGCAAAATTCGCCGTAACGTTTCCCGCAAACGAGAACACCCCGCTCGTTTACAACGCGGTTTACCCCGCTTCGGCATGGGTTACCACCAGCAATACGGACATCACCAACATGAAGGTCATCACTCCCACAGTCCAGCAGCCGACCGCTACGAGTTTCGATTCGAACGCGGACCTGCTGATCGCCAAATCGATCTCTGTGGAGAGTCAGCCGACCGAACTGCAAATGAGTTTCGGCCGTGCCGTCGCCATCGGTAAGATGACGGTCAAGAACCTCGCATCTGCGGAAAGTGTCCTCGGCGTCAAATTTACGGCTCCCGACAAAAAAGTCACGGGCCGCAGCTATGTCGATATGACGGCAGGTACCATCAAGGAGTATGGCTATATTAACAATTTCGCCGATAACGTGACGTTGAACTACTCTTCGGAGATGAACATCACAGCCAATAGCGAAGCGGGCATGACGGCTTATTTCACCTGCTTCCCGTTCGAAGTGGCAACCGGTGAAACATTCACCGTTACCGTGACCACCGCATCGAAGATCTTCACCAAGACGGTAACCGTTCAGGAGGGCCGGGCCCTGGCTTTCGCAGCGGGCGACAGCTCGACTTTCGCGGTCGATATGACCGGCGCTACGGAAGAGGAGAACGAAACATTGAGCGGCGACTACGTCATCACGGCGACCCAATCCGAAACAACCTATGCAATGAGTTCTTTAGCTGAAGGCTCCCGTTTGGCTCCCGTAGTGATTACGCCGTCTAATCCCTACAAAACCGGGGACGAAACCCTCATTTGGACAATTACCAAATCGGGTGACAACTACACGATCAGTCAAGGCGAGAACTATCTCTCTTGGGAGAGCGGCAACAGCGCTACGACCTCTACGACTCCTTATGAACTGGTAATTACCAAGAACAAGTCCGAAGGCACTTACCAAATCGCATCGGCAGCGACCCCTTCCCGTATTTTGGCGAAAAACACGCAGGCAACTTACGGTTTTGGATTCTATACCGGTTCCCAGACAAAAGATCTGACCCTGATCCCTGCCGAATACGTCAAGTTGCCTGAAATCACATTGGATCCGTCCACCCTGACACTGTCTTATAACGATACGGAAACACACTACATCCCCGTTACGTTGAAGAACGCCGAAACGCAAGACGTTTCCGTCGCTATTTACGACGGCACTGAAGGAACCGAACAGCCGGACTGGATCACCACAGGTGATTACAACGGCAGCGAAAATCGCCTCGAAGTCGCAGCCACAGAGAATACGATCGCAACACCTCGTACAGCACGCATCGTTCTTACCGCTACCACTTCACTGGGTACAGCCAACGCGACATTGCTCATTACCCAGAACAGCAAGCCGGAAGGCGGTGTCGGAGAAACTTGGACCTACACTTTCGAAAGCGCGGATAAAGACAAGATCGCTGCCGGCTTAACAGTAAACGGACTGACATGGACTGCAAGCAAAGCGCCCACTGCATTCGATACCAATAGCGGGATACGCGGTCTTTCTTGGTCGAAACCCGATAATGTCACCATAAAAACGTCCGATTATACCGGAGGAATCAAAAAAATCACGTTGGTTATGTCGGCAAATACGGCAAACTTAAGCACTATGAACGTAACGGTCGGAGGACAAGCACTCGGCGAAACGATCTCCTTGGCAAAAACGAACAACCAGGAGTATGTTGTCGAATCGGAAACTCCGCTGTCCGGCGAGATCGTCCTTACGTTAAACACTGAATCGGGCGGCAAGTCGTTGATGATTAAAACCATCACGATCAACTGAAACTCGGGAGAAGGGGGAGGCGATAATCCTTCCCCAGACCCTACCCCGGGAATTGCCACACCGAGCGTAAGCGACATAACTTCGAGTACAGCGAAGGTTTCCAGTAGTCTGACCGACGCCGCTTACGCAACCGAGGTGCAGTTCTTCTATTCCGCAACGAACGGCAGCGACACGGGAAGTGTCGTTGCCGCTGTTGTCGGAAACGAAGCGACCGCCAACCTCTCCGATCTTCTGCCCGCAACGACGTACACGGTTTACGGCGTCGTAACGGCGACCAACGGCTCCACGCCGCAGAGTTCTTCGACAACCTTTACCACCGAAGGAGCACGGACGGATCATGCCGCCTGGTACGAGCTTCCGGCCAAGGATAACGCAGGCAGCAATATGCTGCTGCGGACCTTTTACGACACGGCACGCAACTACACGATGTTTTACGACACCTCGACCTACACGGCCTACTGGGTAGCTTACCCGTTGGCGGCCGGTGACCTGGGATCGGGACGTCCGAACGATCCGTGGGCTGCGACACCCGGGATTCCGACCTCGCAACAAATCAATGTCTGGGCCGGATCGTACGGAGTGAACGTAGGTTCCACCTCGAACATCTACGCTCGCGGCCACCAGATCCCGAACGCCGACCGCAACAAGGATCCCTATGGCACCATGTGTGCGCAGACGTTCTACGCTACGAATTCCACGCCGCAGATTCAGAACGGGTTCAACTCCGGCATCTGGAGTTCGCTCGAAGGTGACGTGCGGACGCTCGCACAACAACAGACCGATACGGTTTACGTGGTTACGGGCGCCATCCTACGGACTGTAACCGGTAATGAAACGATCACATATATCAAACCGGCCAAGGATACCAAGAACTGTCCCGTACCGAACTACTATTACAAGGTACTGCTCAAAGTCAAAAGAGAGGCTTCGGGCAAGATCTCTTCGGCATCGACGGTCGGTGTATGGCTGCCTCACCGCGTCTATTCGGGCGAAAGCTACCAGAGCTACACCAAATCGGTCGCCGAAATAGAAGCGCTGACCGGATATAATTTCTTCGCCAACCTGCCTGCCGACATCCAGGCCGCAGCGGAGCAAAATTCGAACTGGAGCACATTCGCATCGTTCTAAACGGGCGAAAAAACCTCCGATACGACAAAACGACACGCATCATTCCATTCGATGCGTGTCGTTTTGTATTATCCATACATCCGAACGGCTCATTCTTCCGAAAAAACAGTTATCTTTACGAATCGGAAAACCGCCGAATCCGAAAACCGACACTCGAAGCGGATGCAACGAAGAGGCGGGAATATTCCGCCGCATCCGAAGGAGGCAAACCGCAAATATCCGATCGACGAGGCCCGTGATTGTCCGCGAGGTCCTGCCGAACGCAGAAAACGAAAAAAACACAAAGTCAAAGCCAGGTTCTCCGTCCATTTCCCGCGATCCGGCTCCGTTATGCTACGACTCAAGTCCGAAAACCTCCGGTCGAAACTCCGGCGCATGCCCATGCTCCGCGCATTGCCGCCGCTCGCGGCCGGCATCCTGCTGGCCGACCACTACGTACTGCCGCTGTGGTTGTTAGTAGGCGGATTCCTCGTCTGCGGTATCCTGGCATTGCTCGCCGACGACCGGGGCGCAAACCTCGCCACCCTGGGAGCCATTCTGCTTTTCGGCATGACCGTCACCGAACTGAGACACACTCCCGCTCCGCCGACCGGCACTCCGGGCGAATACGAAATCATCGTCCGGGAACGCCTCTCCGAACGGGAAGGCAAAACGGCCTCCGGCACAACGATCCGCGCCCGGCGGAACTCCGCAACCGGAGAATGGCTCCCCGCCGCCGGAAACCTCGTGGTGCGATGCGACTCTTCGACCGCACTGAATCCCGGCGACCGAGCCGTCGTACGCGGCAAAATCTACCCTTTCACCGCCCGTCACGGCGGCTACGGACGGCTGATGACCCGCCGGGGATACGTCGGCACCCTCTACCTGAACCGCTCAAGCCTGCTGCTGCGCGACACCCTGCACCGGGAGCTTTCCCCGAAGCACCTCTCCCTGTTCTTGCACGAACGGGCCGTCGCACGGCTCGACCGTCTGGCCCTGGCACCCGACGAACAGGCCCTCTGCAACGCTATGACGGCCGGGGATCGACGCTCGCTTTCCCCTGCACTCCGTGCGGCCTACTCGCGCAGCGGGACCTCGCACCTGCTCGCCGTCTCGGGATTGCACGTGGGCATCGTCTTTCTGCTCGCCAACCTGCTGCTCTGGTGGCTGCCGCTCTTCCGACACGGACACATCCTGCGCAATATCGCGGTCATCCTGCTCATCTGGCTCTATGCCGCCACGACGGGATTCCCGCCCAGCGTCGTCCGGGCCGCGCTGATGTTCTCCGTCCTGCAATTCGCCCTAGCCTCGTCGTCGGAATACGTCGGGATGAACACACTCGCCGGCGTAGCCTTCGTCATGCTGCTCTTCCATCCCGATTACCTGTTCGACATCAGCTTCCAACTCTCGTTCATCGCCGTCGCCGGCATCATCGCCTGGGGACTCCCCCTCTGCCGCCTCCTGCGAACACGCCGCAAAAGCATCGATATGCTGACCGCAACCCTCGCCATCGGATTTTCAGCGTCCGCTGCGACTGCACCTCTTATCTCCCATACCTTCGGCCAGATCTCGGTCGTCGGACTGGCACTCAACCCCGTCGTCATCCTGCTCTCCTACGTCGTGGTCGGGAGCTGCACGCTCTGGCTCGTGATCCCGGGAACGGCGCTCGCACCGCTCTTCTCGGTCGTCGCAGGATTCGCAGCCCGGGCACAGAACGAACTGATCCGAGCTGCAGCGGCACTTCCGGCAGCCGCCCTCGACATCCGGCTCACGACGACCCAATGCTGGATCGTTTACGGACTTTTCATCTTCGCAACCCTACTCCTATGGAGCGCCGAACGGAAAAAATCGGTATCTTCGCTCCCGGAATGATGACTCCGGAACAATACCGACTGCTGCTGACTCCCGAAGTGCGGCATACCGTCGAGGAACAAATCGGCCGCGACCCTGCGGCGATCGCCCTCGACAAGCGTATTCCGCATGCGGCACTCGTCGCCACGCAGGTCAAATACCTCGCACGGGCACGGACAAAACTCCCCTCCTACTACGAAGCCCGCTGCATCCTCCCGCCGCTGGCTTTCGAACAGGCCTCGAGCGAGGCGTGCGCGGCCCGCAAGAGTTGCAGTGGGGAACGGGTGCTCGACCTTACCTGCGGACTGGGCGTCGATGCCCTCTACCTCTCGAAACGCTTCCGCGAAGTCATCACCCTCGAACGGGATGCGACGCTGGCGGCCGTCGCCGGAGAGAATTTCCGGCGGCTGGGCGCAACGAACATACGGGTTATCAACTCCTCCGCCGAGGCGTTCCTCGCCTCGACCCGGGACCACTTCGACTGGATCTACGCCGACCCCGACCGACGCAGCGCCGAAGGGCGCAAGCTGGTGCGGCTGGAGGATTGTTCTCCCGACATACCGAAGCTGCTGCCGGAACTCCGTCGCATCGCCCCGAACCTCTGCGTCAAGAACTCCCCGCTGTTCGACGTCGGTGAAACCTTCCGGCTCTTCGGTCCCTGCCGCACGGAGGTGGTGTCGCTGCACGACGAATGCAAGGAAGTCGTCGTCTATGCCGACGGCACGGGTCCCCTGCTGACGGCCGTTGCGCTCGGACTGGGAGAATTTTCCTGTCCGCCCGCCGAAGCCCGTGCAACTCCCTGCGACAAGCCCTTCGATCCGGCCGCTTACCGCTGGCTGCTGATCCCCGACGTAGCGCTTCAAAAAGCCCGGCTGGCGCCGACCTACCTGCAAGGTCGCGCCGACATCTGGAGTCCGAACGGCTACGGATTCGCAGCGGAAAAGTCCGAAGACACATTGGGCCGCTGGCTGGAGATCGAGCGGATCGAGCCCTACAACCCCAAGCAACTGAAACGGGAGCTTTCCGGCAGCCGACTGACGATTCTGAAACAAGATTTCCCGCTCACGGCGGCTGAAATCGCCGCACGGCTCGGCATACGCGAAGGCGGCGAGCGACGGATCGCCTTCACGAAAATCGGGCAGGATTATTGGACGATCCGTCTAAAATAGCTATCTTTGAGAAACGTCCCGAAATGAAAGTCAAGAACGTCTTCACCTACTTCACGGACACGATCCTGCGGCGCAACGCAAACTCCTACCGCAATCCCCGCGTCCGGTGGGCCGTCAGACAGTACAAGCTGCTGTTCTACACGGCACGCGGCCTGATCGCCCACGATACGATCGTGCGCAGCGCCGCCCTGACGTTCTATACGCTCATCTCGATCGTCCCGATCCTGGCGCTGGTATTCGCCGTAGTCAAGGGATTCGGGCTTCTGGACGGCCTGATCGACGATCTCTACGCCCTTTTCCCGCAAAACGTCGAAGTATTGGACTACATGGTGGAATTCGCCCGCAAAGCCCTCGCCAATACGCAGGGCGGGCTTATCGCCCTGGTCAGCGTCGTAACCCTTTTCTGGGCCGTCATCCGGGTTTTCGGGTCGGTGGAGAGCGCTTTCAACAACATCTGGGAGGTTCAGTCCTCGCGCAATATCGCCCGCCAATACCTCAACTACATCGTCATCGCGATGGTCGCCCCGATCCTCTGGCTCGTGGCCAGCACGATGGGAGGTTATCTGCTCCGGTTCTTCGACGCGGGGAATACGTTCCTCGGCATCCTTCTTTCGAAACTTTCGGCCCTGGTCATCATCTGGGGCAGCTTCACCCTGATCTATGCCGTCGTGCCCAATACGAAAGTCTTGTGGCGCAGCGCTTTCATGGCGGGTATCGTCGCAGGAACGGTCTTCATGCTCTTTCAGTGGGGCTACCTCTATCTGCAAGGATGGATGACCTCCTACAACGCGATTTACGGCAGTTTCGCAGCCCTGCCGCTCTTCCTGTTATGGCTGCAAATCTCGTGGGAAATCCTGCTCTTCGGCGGCGAACTCTCGTTCGCCTACCAGAATATCGACCGTTTCGCCGAAGAGCGCGAATCGCTCGGCATCAGCAACGACCGACGACGCCGGATCATCCTGGCCGTCATGCTCCAGGTCGTACACCGCTTTCGGGAAAACGAAGGGGCGCTCCCGGTCGATGAACTCCGCCGCCGACTCTCGCTGCCCACCCGCATCGTGAACGATGTCCTGCACCAGCTCGTGCGCACGGGCCTGCTGATCGAAATCCGGAATCCGGACGACGACCGCGAAGTGGCTTTCGCCCCCGGACGGGACATCCACGAAATGACGCTCTACAACATTTTCAGAACCATCGACAATTACAGTTCGACACGCCTCTACTTCGCCGCGACCGAAGAAACGCGCCGAATAGACCGCGCGCTCGACGAGCTTCAGACGGCCTGCCGTACAGCGGGCGACCGGCTTCGGCTCATCGACCTGGACGACGCAGTGAACGCCGCCCGCAAACCGGCTTCCGGGCCGCAGCCCGAATCGAAACACTCGGAAAGATGAAAAATATCGTCCTCATAGGCAGCGGCAACCTGGCCGAAGCGCTCGCCCGCGCGATAAGCCGCACGGAAGGAGCAACATTGCTCCAGATCTTCGCCCGCAACGCGAAACGAGGTACAGCACTCGCCCTCGAAAACGGCACCGCGTGGAGCTCCGATCCGCGCGAGCTGGCCGCCGCAGACCTCTACATCCTGGCCGTCAGCGATGCGGCGATCACCACGCTGGCCGAAAGCCTGCCCATACCCGCCGAAGCCGCTGTGGTACATACGGCCGGAGGCATCGGAATAGAGGCTCTTCCCGCACGCTTCGACCGTCGGGGCGTTCTCTATCCCCTGCAAACCTTTACCCAAGGCCGCAGCGTGGATTTTGCCAAAATACCTCTTTTCGTCGAAGGAAACGACGACTCCTTCACCTCGGAGCTCGAAGCGTTCGCCCGCAATCTGAGCCGCACGGTATATCGTGCCGACTCCGACCGTCGCGTACGCCTTCACCTGGCCGCGGTTTTCGCCTGCAATTTCGTCAATCACCTCTACGCATTGGGAGGCGAGATTTTGCACGGGACCGAACTGCCCTTCGACGTACTGAAACCCCTGATCGCCGAAACCGCAGCCAAAGCCGTCGATTCGGGCGATCCGCATCGGGTGCAGACCGGGCCTGCCGTACGCGGCGACCTGCCGACGTTGCGGCGGCACGAAGCCGCACTCGCTCACGATCCGCGACTGTTACGAATTTATGAATCATTAAGTCAAGATATATGGGAAACTTCAAAGAAGACATCGTAAAGACCGAAGCGTTCATTTTCGACGTGGACGGCGTAATGACCGACGGGGGAATCATGCCCCTGGTCGATGGGGATTTCATCCGAAAATACTATGCCAAGGACGGCTATGCCATCGCCTATGCGCTCCGTATGGGCTACAAAGTGTGCATCATCACGGGCGGACGGGGCGCAACGCTCGACCACCGGCTCAAAATGCTGGGAATCACAGATGTTTACCTGGACTGCATGGACAAAATATCGGCCATGCAGGATTTCTTCGCACGCCACGGACTCGATCCGGCGAACGTCATCTACATGGGCGACGACATCCCGGACCTGGAGTGTATGAAGGCAGTCGGAATCCCCGTCTGTCCCTCGGATGCGGCATCCGAGGTGATCGAAGCCTCGCGCTACGTTTCGGAGTTCGCGGGCGGGCACGGCTGCGTGCGCGACATCATCGAACAGGTACTCCGCGCCAGGGACGACTGGGCCCGCGATTCCCGGGGCATGCACAGCTCGAATATCGCCGCGTCGCGGTAAAACCAAAAAGCAACGAAAGGGGCTGTCTAAAACTGTTAGACAGCCCCTTTTTCATTTTTCAGAAACAGCAGGAATTAACCACAATCGAACCCTCTTCCTCCGGGAAACAGTTCCCGTGATCGGACACATTCCTCGGTTCCAAGAATTTATTTTTACTCAAGTCCAAAGAGGACAACCGGTTATTGCAACAATACAGCTTTCTCAAAATCGGATTTCCCGAAAGATCCAACGTAGTCAATTGGTTGTCATTACACCACAACGTTTCCAACACCGAATTATGCGACACATCCAACGTAGTAAGCAAATTTTCACCACACGACAGCCAATTTAACGACCGGTTGTGGGATACATCTAACGAGGAGAGCGAGTTCCTGTCGCACGAAATCCATGTCAGAGCCTTGCAACGAGATACGTCCAGTCGGCTCAATTTATTCATGGGACAATCCAATTCCTTCAAATTCGGAACAGCGCCGAGATTCAGACGCTCCAATTCATTTCTACTGCAATTCAAATATATCAAATCCCGGTTCCGACTGACATCCAAGGTTTTCAGCCAACAGCCCGAGCATTCCAACGTGTCGAGTTTGGTATTTTTACTAACATCCAGGGTTTCCAAACGGTTCTTTTTGACAAAACCATTTCCGCACATAAGTTTTTTCAGTTCCAAATTATGCGACACATCCAAACTCGACAGACTGTTTTCCGTGCACACCAACTCTTTCAACAGGGGATTACCAGTCACATCCAACGCTTTCAACGAGCGATTAAATGCACAATGCAAAACAGTCAGCTTCGGATTCCGATCCGTTTCCAATGCCACCAGCTCATTCAACATGCACCGTAACTCCATTAGCACCGAATTATGGCTTACATCCAAGGATTTAAGACAATTTCCCGAACAATCCAACTTTACCAAACGAGGATTCTGCGTCAAATCCAACGTCGATATCATATTCATACAGCAATTCAACTCCTCCAACAGCGGGAAATACTCGATTCCTGCTAAGGAAGCGATACCCCGCCTCGAACAATCTATCTTCGTCGCAGCCCGACCGGCAGGTGTTACTACGACCCGGCTCCCGTTTTCGCCGATCTCTTCGATATACCCCTGTTCCAAAAGATAAGCCCGGAAATTGGGATCGGGAATCATGTATTGCAGATACGCCGGGCGAACAATCGTATCCGCCGCACGGTATATCCGACCTTTTTTCAATCTTACGGGGAATTTGCCACCGCATTGAATCCTGAACATATTCCCGCTGTCACGATCCGTCACGACCGTTAACGAATACCCTCGGCGAAACTCCACAGGCAGTACAGGCAGATAAAAAGAGGTCGATTCTTCCGTCAGCTCCACCCCCGATCCGCAATCCAATACGACGCAAGGACTGACTTTCCTCTCTTCGCACACACTGTCGGGCAGCTCCTGCCTACTGGCTACCACCTTGATCGATCCTGCCAGAATTTCACCGTCGTTTCCCTGCAAAATAACTTGTTTCACCTTAATCGGTTCGAGAGCGAAGCTGTCTTTCCTCAATCGCAACTCCACAGCGGAGAACATATTTTCGAAATCGAGTGTCATTTCAGCCAGATTTCCCCGGTACCGGCCGAGCATAGGCACGCTCCGGCACCCCTTCTCATCATACTGCGCCACACCGACCGGAAGAAAAAAACTCCCGTCCTCTTGTAACGCAAATCCATACGGTCGCCAAGCTACGACCGAAACAGGATCCTCGATCCGCTCTTTCGGCCACATCTCTTTCATCAAATCCTCCGTCGAATAGGTTATTCGACCGTCAGCAGCCTGCATAGCAAACACCGGCCTCGATGTGAAAGACGATTTAATAAAGTCCAAATAGCTATTATCCTGAATTAAGAAGCCGATTCCATCCTCTTCGTTCCATACGAACTTCTCGACCGCACCATCGATGCCGATCGTATCCAAGGCGATACATCCGGCCTGATCGTTTCCCGATGTGTTCGACACTCCATTCGTCTTCGTCGTCGAAGCTCCGGAGCATGCCTGCAGCAAAAAACAGATAAAAAAAGACACTACCAATCTTGTACGCATACAAACTTCTCTTTTCTCTATAAAATTACAATTTTTCGAGAAATTCCGCATCCATAAACAAAAAAATTACACCGAAAAGGCGTAATTTTATCAAAATAAGACATCCGACCCGGGAAAATCCGGCTCGACTACACTTCCCATCTTTTCCCGATACGCGAGAGATGCTCCTGCAGGCGGAGGCGGAAATGTTCCCGGCGCTGCTTGAGGTTTTCACGCCACCCCTGCCAACGCATATAACGCTGTTTTTTCTCGGGATAAATGTCCGGAATGGTCAGCAGAATACCCGTCTCCTCCACACCGCCGAAATCGGTGTTGATTACCGTATCGAACACCCGCATCGTAGGCGAGAGATTCATATAGGCATTGATCAGCGGAGGAATGTTCTCGTTGAACTCGCGGATGCGCTGGATCAGGATACGGTAATTCTCCTCATAGGTCTTGCCCGTGAAAAAATGCTCGTAATAGGGATCGTCCAAATCGAGCTGCACGGGATTTTTACCCGCCACCAGATGATCGGGATCGGGAAAATAACGGCGCAGGAACCAGATCAGGGCATTGCGTGCCATAGCCTTGTACGAAGCGTACATCGTCACCTTGCCGAAAAGGTATTTCACCTTGGGATTCAGCACCACAAGCGCCCCCAAACCGTCCCAGAGGTTGTCCAGCGCATAGATACTCTTCGAATTGCCGCGCGACTGATAGGAAGGCTGTACGAACGAACGCCCCAGTTCGATGGTATAGGGCAGGTATTCCTTGCGGAATTTGTCGCTGAAGGTGAAATAATGTTCAGTGGAAAGATGCCGGGGATTTTCCGACGTGCAGACGATAAAGCGATAACCGCCCACGATCTCCTGCTCCGCAGGGTCCCAGACGATCAACTGGTAATAACCGTCGCCGGCGAGATCCTCCTCGTCTATATCCACGGCGAGCCCCGTTCCGCCCCCCGCCGACCGGAAGGCGACCTCCCGCAGGCGTCCGATCTCCCGCAGCAGGGACGGGCATTCGGCGGCATCGAAAATATAGATTTCATTCGAAGCCTTGTTCGTATTTCGGACCTTGCGTTCAGGGGTCAATTCCGCGAGCAACAGACTTCGGCTTACAGGCTCTATGATGGGTTCCATGCTGTTAAATTTAGAGCAAAACTAAACAATTTATCCGTGTTTTGCTTCGGCACGCAACTTTTTTTCCAAAGAATACGCCTTTTCGCGTACGTAATCCGCCCGCTGCTGCCACGATCCGCATTCGACCAGCTCGTCCGTCGAAACAGGCTCCCCGACCAGTATCCGGAAATGTTTTCCCTTCTGCGAAAACATCTCGTCGGGCAGATAGAGCATCTCGATATTGAACCGGATACCTATCTTCCTCCGAAAATTGGAAAGGCGGTAAAAGAAATCGGATAGTTCGCCCTCGACGAAAACCGGCACGATCCGGCGCCCGGACGCCGCCGCCCGCTTGACGAAATTCGAACGCCACGGCAAATCGGACACCACCCCCTGCCGACGGCGCGAACAAAGCCCGGCCGGGAAGGTCAGAATCGGACAATCGCTTGCAAAAGCTTCGTCGAACCTGCGCAGGTATTCCCCGCATTGCGAACCGTGCTTGTTCACCGGGATCCAGAGCGGTCGCAGCGGCTCGACGTGCATCAGCAAATCGTTCACGATCACCCGCGCATCGCCGAAATATCCGACCAGCTCGTCGGCCAGCATCATACCATCCATTCCCCCGAAAGGATGGTTCGAGGCAAAGAGATACCGTCCCTTCGGGTCGAGCTTTTCGAGCCCTTCGACCGAATAGGTCACTCCCCAGAACTTAAAACAAGCCTGGATAAACTGCTGAGGAGGAAGCGCGGAATACTCATCCAGAATATAGTTGATTTCGTCCTGATGGATCGTGCGCTTGAGCCAGCGGATAACGAATCCCGGCACCCATCGGGCGATCCGGGGAGCCTTTGCCGCAAGCACGGCATCGACATCTATTTTCGGCATAACGTAACCCTTTTAATTATCGGTCGAAAGTCGTACGACGCCCGATTTGCACCTATCGCACCTACGCTCGGATTTCCAATCGAAACTCCGCATCGGTACAGGGAGATCCCGGAAGCGGGACACCCCGGCCTTCCGGAGTACGACCGTTCTCAACCGTTTTTTCTTCGGTAAAGATAACGATTTTTCCCTGCAAATTGCCTAACTTTACACCCTAAATATATATCGAAACCAAATGACCTCCGTCTATCATACGCCCGTCCTGCTCGAAGAGTCCGTCCGACTGCTCGACATCGATCCTGCAGGAACCTATGTCGATCTCACCTTCGGCGGTGGCGGACATTCGCGCCGCATCCTGTCGGCACTGGGCGACCGGGGACGTCTTTACGCCTTCGATCAGGATCGGGATACCCGGGACAACTGTCCGGAAGACAGCCGCTTCCATTACGTCGAAAGCAACTTCCGCTTCATGCGGGGCGCCCTGCGGCTGCGCGGAGTAACCCGGGTCGATGGTATCCTGGCCGACCTGGGCGTGTCGTCCCACCATTTCGATGCCGTCGAACGGGGATTCTCGTTCCGGGGTTCGGCACCGCTCGACATGCGGATGAATCAGCGCGGAGGAGGCACGGCGGCCGACCTGGTGAACACGCTCGACGCCGACGCCCTGACCCGCATCCTGGGCGATTGGGGCGAAATCGACACCCCCTGGAAAGTCGCCGCCTGCATCGTCCGCGCACGGACCGCGCAGCCGATCCTGACCACCGCAGACCTGGTTGCGGCCGTAGCGCCCTGTACCCCGAAAAAGGACGAATCGAAATTCCTGACCAAGCTGTTCCAGGCCCTGCGCATCGAAGTAAACGGAGAAATGGAAGCGCTCAAAATGGCGCTGGAACAGAGCCTCAAGGTGCTGCGCCCCGGCGGACGGCTGGTAGTGATCTCCTACCACTCGCTCGAAGACCGGCTGGTGAAGAACTTCCTGCGCAGCGGCAATTTCGAGGGGCGCATCGAAAAGGATTTCTTCGGCAAGCCCGAAACGCCGTTCGAAATCATTACGCGCAAGGCCGTCACTCCCTCCTCGGAAGAGCTCGTCCGCAACCCGCGTTCGCGCTCGGCCAAACTGCGAGCCGCTGCCAAAATCGTACGCCAATAACCGTTTCCGACCGACATGAAATACAACGACCACGAATTCGACCCCGTCACCGACGAGGAGCGTGCCGCCCGGGAGCGGGAGGAAGAGCTCGCCCGCCGCATCCGGCGCGAAGTGCTGCGCGTGCAGAGCGGCGAAGCCGACGAGGAAATTCGTGCCGACCGGGAGCGGGAACAGGCCGAAGAGGAGGCCCGGCAGGAGGAGCAACGCAAGGAGGAGCGCCGCCGCTCGAATATCTTCTGGCTCCTCTTTTCGGGCAATATCCTGGTCCGGAAAGGAGCCTCGGAATACTACCGTTACATGATTTGCATCGCCGCAATGTTTTTCGTCAGCATCTTCGTAATGTTCACGGCGCTGCACCTCGACATGAAATACTCGCGGCTTTACCGCGAGGTCCAGATGCTGCGCGAGCGCTCGACGCGCCTTCAGGAGCAGCGTTTCCGCCATACTACCCACTCGGCCATCCTCGAAGAGCTGCGCCGACGGGGCATCGACTTGTACGACCCGGTCGTTCCGGGTGAAATTCTCGACGACTGATGAGCAAGATGAAACCGGAAAAATCGCGCATCAAAAGCGACATCCTGCTGCGGGTGAGGTTGCTCTACATCCTCTTCATCCTGGCGGGACTGCTCATCTTCGCACGTCTGGTATGGGTGCAGCTCTTCAGCTCGGAGGTCGCCTACAATGCCGAACGGCTCGCCGGACGCATCTTCACCGAACAGATCATCCCGGCGCAGCGGGGCAACATCCTCACGCGGGACGGAGATCCGCTGGCCACCTCGATCTTCCGCTACCGCGTCGAATTCGATTTCGGCAGCCCGGGGCTCGACTCCGTGCGTACGTTCCACGAACAGAGCGACTCGCTGTCCAAACTACTTGCCGCCTATTTCGGCGACAGATCCGCAGCCGAATATCGTCGCATGTTCCGCACGCAGCATGCCAAACACTACCAGGTAAAATACCGCAAGGACACCCTCGTTCCCCGCTCCGAAGGACGCATCGCCCGCTGGATCGACCGGATTTTGGACCGGGAATTCGTGCCGAAAAAACTCTACGATACCCTGCGCGACCACACTCCCGTCCAAATCTTTCCCCGCGACATCGACTACACCGAATGGGAAACCCTGCGCAAATACCCGCTCCTGAACTGGAACATGGGCATGGTTTACAACCTGCGTGAAAGCGACGAGCGCATCTATCCGCAGGGCGAACTGGGGCGCCGCACGATCGGACTGACCGGCGACCGAGGCAACTACGGCATCGAGGCCGTCTATCGCGAAGAGTTGGCCGGCCGCGACGGTCGGGCCACGCGCCAACGCATCGCCCGGGGTTTTTACGGCCGCGTCGTGGACGGCGACAACATCGACCCGATCGATGGACTGGACGTGGTCACGACGCTCGATCTCGATGTGCAGGACGTGGCGAACCGTTACCTGCGCGAACAGCTCGAAGCCCAGAACGCCATCTGGGGCACCACGATCGTGATGGAGGTCCGCACGGGCGAAATCCTCGCCCTCGTGAATCTGGGGCGCACCCCCGGCGGCGGATACGCCGAGCGGGAGAACTACGCCATCGGGCGTAACACGGAGCCGGGCTCGACCTTCAAGCTGGCTTCGATGCTGCTGTTGCTGGACGACGCGGATATGCCGCTGGACCAGACCTACGACACGGGCAACGGACGTGTGGTGAAGGTCGGCGGTATCCGGGTGCAGGATTCGCACGCCGGATTCAACGACATGGATTTCCGCACGGCGGTCGCCCAGTCGTCGAACGTCTATTTCGCCAAGGCGATCTGGGAGCGTTATGCCGACAACAAGGAGCGTTACAGCGACTTCATGAAAAAGCTGCACCTCGACCAAACCGTCGGACTGGAGGCTTTCGGCGAGAAAAAACCGCTCTTTCAGGATTGGAAGGAGGTGCCCGACCCCAACAGTATGCTCGTACGCCGCTCGTTCGGCTATCGTATCAAACTCTCCCCGATCCAGGTCATCACCCTCTACAACGCCATTGCCAACGACGGCAAGATGATCTCTCCGATCCTGGTTCGGGAGCTGCGCCGGGGCGACGACGTGGTCGAACGTTTCAAGGCCCGAACGCTCGTGGACAAGATATGCTCCGAACGCACGCTGCGCGAGGTCCGCAAACTTCTCGAAAGCGTCGGCACGGAAGGTACGGGTGCGGGATTTTTCCGCGACACGACCCTCTACACCGTAGCGGCCAAGACCGGTACGGCCCAATACGCCGACGACAAGATCGGCTACCGCGACGGCTACTACATCGGCAGCATGGTCGCCTACTTCCCGGCTCACAACCCCCGCTACACGGTGCTCACGACGATCCACACCAAGCGGCAGGCCGGCAAATCCTACTACGGCGGCCCGCTCTCGGGTCCGGTAGTCAAGAAGGTCGTCACCTACCTCTACAACCGGGAGCACGACTGGGATCTCTCGCCGGAAAATTCAGGAGAAAAACACTATCCCCGGCGAATCAAAGGCGGCGACATCGCCCAGATCCGCCGCATCGCCGACAGATTCTCGCCCCGCACCTCGTTCGAAGACCGCAAAGGCTGGGGAACGGTACGGATCGACTCCCTCTCGAACGTCACGATCTCGACGCTCGCACAAGACGACCAAACGATGCCCAACGTCGTAGGCATGGGACTCAAAGACGCCCTGTTCCTGCTCGAAAGCCGGGGACTCAAAGTCTCTTTCTCGGGACGAGGCTCCGTCCGATACCAAAGCATCGCTCCCGGCACGCGGATCTCGCGCGGGGGAGCCGTAACCATAACACTCAAATAAAGAGATGAAACGAATTCAGGAATTAATCAAGGCGACACAGGTACTCCGTGTGGAAGGCAACTCCGATACGCGCGTGAGCAGACTGGCGTACGACTCCCGCCGCATCGCTCCCGGGGACTGCTTCTTCGCCGTGAGCGGCACCCGAAGCGACGGACACGCCTACATCGACGCGGCCGTCACCGCCGGTGCCGCAGCCGTCGTCTGCCAGCGGCTGCCCGAACACCTCGCCCCGTCGGTCTGCTACGTCGTCGTAGCGGATACCAACGCCGCGATGGCCGACATGGCCGCCGCATTCTACGGCGACCCGAGCCGTCAGCTCAAACTGGTCGGCATCACGGGCACCAACGGCAAAACCACCACCGTCACCCTGCTCTACGACCTCTTCCGGGGCTTGGGCTACAAGGTCGGCCTGATCTCGACGGTCGTTTACCGCATCGACACCGAACGCATCGAATCGACCCACACCACCCCCGACGCCATCCGCCTGAACGAGATGATGGCCCGCATGGTCGAAGCCGGGTGCGAATACTGCTTCATGGAGGTCTCCTCGCACGCCATCGTGCAGGAGCGCATCCGGGGACTGCATTTCACGGGCGGCATCTTCTCGAACATCACCCATGACCACCTGGACTACCACAAGACTTTCGCCGAATATATCCGGGCAAAAAAACTCTTCTTCGACAATCTCCCGAAAGAGGCTTTCGCACTGATAAACATCGACGATCGCAACGGCCGGGTCATGGTGCAGAACACGCGGGCGACCGTCAAAACCCTCTCGCTGCAATCGATGGCCGACTTCCGATGCAAGATCCTCGAAACACACCCCGACGGCATGGAACTGCGCATCGACGGACGCGAAGTATGGGTCCATTTCCTCGGCCGCTTCAACGCCTACAACCTGCTGAGCGTCTATGCTGCGGCCCTGCTGCTGGGCGCCGACCGCGACGAGGTGCTCCAAACGCTGAGCACCCTGCATCCCGTAAGCGGACGTTTCGAGTTCGTGCGAGCCGCCGACGGCACTACGGCGATCGTCGATTACGCCCATACGCCCGACGCTCTGGAAAAAGTGCTCCAGACCGTCGAGGAGATCCGCCGTCCGGGACAGCAGCTCTTCGTGCTGTGCGGCTGCGGCGGCGACCGGGACAAGACCAAACGCCCCGAAATGGCGCAGATCGCCGTAAAATACGCGACCACCGCAATCCTCACTTCGGACAACCCCCGGCACGAAGATCCCGACGCGATCCTCGACGACATGGTCGCAGGACTCGCCCCAGGCGACCGCTACCTGCGGATCGCCGACCGCGCCGAAGCCATCCGCACGGCCGCAATGCTCGCCAAGCCGGGCGACATCCTCCTGCTGGCCGGCAAGGGACACGAAACGTATCAGATCGTCGGCGACGTAAAACACCATTTCGACGACAAAGAGGAGGCTCTCCGAGCCTTCGCCCTCTACGCTAAAAATTAACCTGCGACATGCTCTATCATCTTTTCAAATATTTCGACAACGTTCACAACCTGCCCGGCGCAGGTATGTTCCAGTACATTTCGTTCCGCGCGGCGGCAGCCATCATCATCGCCCTGCTGATCGTCATCGTCTTCGGACGCAACATCATCAACTTCCTGCGGCGCAAACAGATCGGTGAGGAGATCCGCGATCTGGGGCTCGAAGGACAACTCCAGAAAAAAGGCACGCCCACGATGGGCGGCGTAATCATCCTGCTGGCCATTCTCGTCCCCGTGCTGCTTTTCGGACAGCTCGACAACGTCTATATCCAACTGATGCTGGTTTCGACGATCTGGCTGGGGCTGATCGGCTTTCTGGACGACTACATCAAAGTCTTCCGCCACCACAAAGAGGGGCTCAAAGGGCGTTTCAAGATCGTGGGGCAGGTCGGCCTGGGCATTATCGTAGGTACGACCATGTGCTTCTCGCCCGACATCGTCGTCCGGGAAAAAACGACCGAACCGGTCGAAACGATCTACCTCGACGAACACGGCCGAACCATCGCCGACCACATCCAGCGGCGCATCGTCAGCTCCGAGAGCCGTCAGACGACCCAGACCACGATTCCCTTCGTCAAGGACAACGAATTCGATTACAGCTGGCTCACGGGCGGCAACCGCACCCTCACCTGGATTCTCTACGTCGTCGTGGCGATCCTGGTGGTCACGGCCGTTTCGAACGGCGCCAACCTCACGGACGGACTCGACGGTCTGGTGACGGGCGTATCGGCCCCGATCGTCCTGGTACTGGGCATCCTGGCCTATCTCTCCGGACACATCGTCTATGCCGACTACCTGAACATCATGTACATTCCGGGCAGCGGCGAACTGGTCGTCTTCGCGGCAGCGCTGGCCGGTGCGCTGGTCGGTTTCCTCTGGTACAACAGCTTCCCGGCACAGATCTTCATGGGCGACACCGGCTCGCTCTCCATCGGCGGCATCATCGCCGTCTTCGCTCTCTGCATCCGCAAGGAGCTGCTGCTGCCCCTTCTCTGCGGCATCTTCCTGGTCGAGAGCCTCTCGGTCATGCTTCAGGTGAGCTACTTCAAATACACCAAACGCAAATACGGCGAAGGACGCCGCATTCTGCTCATGTCCCCCCTGCACCATCACTACCAGAAACAGGGTTTCTTCGAAACCAAGATCGTCACCCGTTTCTGGATCGTGTCGCTGCTGCTGGCGGCCATTACCCTGGTAACGCTTAAAATCCGATAACCCCATGAAAAAAATAGTTGTCCTGGGCGGCGGCATCAGCGGCTACGGCTCCGCGATCCTCGCCAAGAAAAAAGGATTCGACGTTTTCCTCTCCGACAAGGGGCGGATCGCCGACCGCTACAAAGCCAAACTGGAGCAGTGGCAGGTCCCCTACGAGGAGGGGCGCCACTCCGAAGAGCGGATCCTCGCGGCGGACGAGGTCGTCAAGTCGCCCGGCATTCCGGACAAGGCGCCGCTGATCGTCAAACTCCGCGAAGCGGGCATTCCGGTCATCTCCGAAATGGAGTTCGCGGGCCGCTACCTGGGCAAAGCCCGGACGATCTGCGTCACCGGCTCGAACGGCAAGACGACTACTACGTCGCTCATCTACAAGATCCTGCGCGACGCCGGCTACAACGTAGCCCTCGGCGGCAACATCGGCGAGAGTTTCGCCTACTCGGTCGCTACCGGCGATTACGACTGGTACGTACTGGAGTTGAGCTCGTTCCAGCTCGACGGCATGTTCCGGTTCCGCGCCCATATCGGCGTGCTGACGAACATCACGCCCGACCATCTCGACCGTTACGACTACTGTTTCCAGAACTACGTGGATGCCAAGATGCGCATTACGCAGAACCAGAATTCGCGCGACTTCTTCATCTATTCGGGCGACGACGAGGTGATCTGGCAGCAGTTGCCCAAATACGACCTGCGGATGAAGCAGCTCCCCTTCGCGGCCAAAAACGCCGTGGCGAGCGGCGCAGGCGATGCGTTCCTCCTGGACGGAAAATTCACCGCGACGGTCGGCCGGGAGTCGGTGGAGATCGACACGGCCAAAATGCGGATTCCCGGGCTGCACAACGCTTATAATGCTATGGCGGCGGCGCTCGCGGCGCTCGCGGCCGGAGTATCCCCGACCCGCATCCGCAGCTCCATCTACGACTTCGCGCCGGTGGAACACCGGCTCGAACCCGCCGGAGAGATCGGCGGCGTGGCCTACATCAACGACTCGAAAGCCACCAACGTCGATTCCACGTGGTACGCACTGGAGAGTATGAAACGTCCCGTAGTCTGGATCGCAGGCGGTACGGACAAAGGCAACGACTACGAGCCGCTCAAGCGGTTCGCCCGCGAAAAAGTGCATACGCTCGTCTGCATGGGCATCGACAACCGCAAGCTGGTCGAAAGTTTCACGGGCATAATTCCCGAAATCATTTCGACCGATTCGCTCGACGCGGCGATGCAGGCGGCCCGCAAAGCTTCCCGTCCGGGCGACGTGGTGTTGCTTTCACCGGCCTGTGCGAGCTTCGACCTCTTCAAAAATTACGAAAACCGGGGCGAACTGTTCAAACAGTGGGTCGCCGAACACGCGAAATAATAAGATGGAAGCGGAAAAACAGACGGAGAAAACGGCCGGCAATCCGAACACAGAGGGTACGACTGTGCAGACCGACGCACCCGGACAGGAGCCCGGCATGAAACTCTTCGCCGGGGACAAGGTGCTGTGGATCATTATCGCGGCACTGGCCGTCATTTCCGTACTGGTGGTCTATTCCTCGACGGCGAAGATGGCCTACGATGCGCATACGGCTCGTTCGACGGCCCACTTCCTGCGCCAACAGCTGCTGATCCTTTTCGTCTGCGTTCCGCTGATCATCATCGTACACAAGATCAACTCCCGGATATACAACCACCTGGCGCTGGTCGCCTATGCAGGCAGCGTTCTGCTGACGCTGGCCGTCTATTTCATCGGCGCCACGACCAACGGCGCCGCCCGCTGGATTCCGCTCGGTCCTTTCCAGTTCCAGCCTTCGGAAGCACTCAAGGTCGCCACCGTACTGTTCCTGGCCCGGCAGCTCGCCGGCCGGCAGAGCGTGATCGACAAGCTGCGGATCATCCCCTCGCTCAACCCGCTGCGATGGAAGCGCCCCGACCAGCGCAAAATCTGGCGCGAGGGCACGTGGCCCATCCTGGCCCCTGTTCTGCTCTCCTGCGTAGTAATCTTCCCGGCCCACACCTCATCGGCCGTGCTGGTCTTCTTCGCCTCGTGGGTGATGATGCTTATCGGACGCGTGCGGATCAGAGAGCTGGTGAAACTCCTCGGCCTGGCTTTCGCCGCCGTGATGCTGGCCGGACTGCTGAACCTGGGGCGCAGCGAAACGGCCGGCGGCCGCGTGGAAACCTGGATCGACCTCTGGACCAAGCCCCAAACCGAAAAGCCGATCGACCAGCTGACCGACACCGAGCGTTCGATGATCGCCATCCACAACGGCGGCATCCTGGGCGAAGGCGCCGGACAGAGCGCCATGCGCGTAGAGATGATCCACCCGGAAAGCGATTACGCCTACGCCTTTTTCGTCGAGGAGTACGGCATCGTCCTGGCGCTGCTGCTGCTGTTGCTCTACCTGTGGATCTTCTTCCGTGCCATCGAAATTTTCCGACGGTGCGGCACGGCATTTCCGGGTCTGCTGGTCCTGGGATTGGCCCTGCTGATTACCTGCCAGGCGCTGCTGCACATCATGGTAACGGTAAACCTGATTCCCGAAACGGGACAAACCCTGCCGCTCATCTCACGCGGCGGCTCCTCGACGATCTTCACGGCTATCGCCCTGGGCATGATCCTGAGCGTCAGCCGACAGAACGACGAACAATCGCACGACATGCCCAAATCGGAAAGCATCTATGAGAAATAGCCCGCGACACTTCCCCACCGAAACCGCCGTTCCCGAGGGATCGATGCTACTACCGACCTCCGGTTCGAAAATCGTCGGACAGCCCGCAGCCGCACACTACCGGCTTCGGCTCTGTTCCGACATCCTGTCCCGAATCGTCAGCACAACGGAAAATCCGAATCTGCCGGAGCCACCGAGCCTCCCGACATCGGATTTTGCCTGTACGATATAATTGAAAAAACGAAATGGAAGCGATCAGATTAGACAAATACCTCTGGGCCGTACGCATCTTCAAGACCCGCAGCGACGCGGCCGAAGCCATCCGCCAGAACCGGGTGCTGGTGAACGACGCCTACGCCAAACCTTCGCGCGAAGTGCGGATCGGCGACCGAATCGCCGTCAAACGGATGCCCGTGACCTATCTCTTCGAAGTCGTGGGCTACGTGTCGAGCCGCCAGCCGGCCAAGAACGTCCCCGACTACTGTCGCAACATCACTCCGCAATCGGAACTCGACAAGCTCAACATCCCCCGCGAAACGGTCTTCGTCTTCCGCGACCGGGGTACGGGACGTCCGACCAAAAAGGAGCGGCGCGAACTGGACAACCTTATGGAGGAGATATATTTGGAAGAAGAGGAAGAGTAACCAAAGAAATATAATACTTATCGGACAATAATTCCATTCAAACGAACTTTTTTTTCACAATAATGTTATTTTTGCAGTATGGGAAACGGCAGAAACCTTCAACTTAAATAAAAATACCATTATGAAAAAATCTTTACGTTTTTAATCGGTTTGTCCCTGTGGACCTTGACTGCGACGGCACAAGAACCGGTCGCCGAAACGACCTCTCCCGTTGCGACGGAAACGGATTCGCTGCAGCGGGTCGTCGATGACCTATCCCAGCAATTACGGCACCAAAAGAACGAGGAACTCGATCGCAAAATATGGAAAAACAGGTCCAAGTACTTCAACCTCGGTTACGTAAAACAATCGCTCGTATTCAAGGATTTCGGCGACGAGAAGCTGAAAAACGATTTCGGCGTGTCGATCAGTTGGGGTAAAACCTATTACCTGCACAAAAAACCGTTGCTCGGAATGTTGAAATTCGGTCTGGACTGGAGCTGGGTCGATCTGAACTATTCGAAATACACGATCTCCGAATCGGAAGTCAGCGTCAAGACAGTACGCAGTCTTATTCGTCAAG
>ENA-ORRU01000604-ORRU01000604.1-human-gut-metagenome-genome-assembly--contig:-NODE-604-length-26719-cov-171.037541_pt1 | contig 26719 bp, 16 predicted proteins | sample MGYA00242184_ERZ509151 | MGnify/ENA primary metagenome ERZ509151 (study PRJEB26280, sample SAMEA2338667) | human gut metagenome | biome: human gut; feature: human-associated habitat; material: faeces... | reverse complement strand
GAAGCTAAGGGTTTTGCCAAAGGTGAAGCAAGAGGTAGTTATCACAAAAGTCTTGATATAGCGAAGAAAATGCTATTAAAGGGTATGGATGATGACTCTATCATGGAACTGACAGGCTTAACCCATGAGCAATTGCATCAATTGAAATCATAAAATTATCAGATACAAGTTCTCCCCATAAGCCAGGCGATAAATGCCTGAACTTATAGGGAGTTTTTTTTGGCTTGAAAGTTATTTACCTTACTCTGCCTCACGGTCTTTCTGGGTAACTACTCAGTCATTAAATAAAAACACGTATTCAATGGAGGACTAAAAGTTCGATCTGTAATATGTTATGGAGTAGGGGGATTGCAAATCTCCAGGTTTGATAAGTCGAACCTTTTTATACGACGGATTGCAAATCCGTCGAAACTGCAAGACCGAACTGTACTATCGCTGTGCCTTGTAAGTATTATCGTTGCTGCATCGTTTTATCGTATAAAGTCTTCGGAGTAACCTTTACTTGTTGCCAGAAAGATTAATAGTATAAGCCGGAAAAGCCTATCTCTCCAGCCGCACAACAGCTGTTGTGCGCTTGCATAACAGCTGATATGCGCTCGCCCAACACCTGTTGTGCAAGTGGAAATCAGCTGGTGGGCGGATATTTATTTTAAATCTTCCTTTCTTCCGTTAGGCGTCCCAGCGGATTTGCAATCCGCTGTTAAAAAATGTTCGACCTTTTCTTTGCGGATTTGTAATCCGCTGTAACTTGTAATGATTATCCGCCAATTTCAAAAATACTCTTCACTCTTCACCGGAGTGGCGTAAGTGTTTGTGTATGAGTTGTTTTGGTAGGGTGAAGAGTGCGCTCGACTCTTCACCACTCTTCACCCCAGATTTTTTCGCTAGCTGTTTATAGATTGAGGGGGGATTGCAAATCCCCCGGTTTCATAGGTCGAACATTTTATTACAGCGGATTGCAAATCCGCTGGGACGCCTAACGGAAGACAGACGCCTAACGGAAGACAGACGCCTAACGGAAGACAGACGCCTGACGGATCCGTGCGTAATCCGTGGAGCAAGAATGTTCTGTTAACTCAGCGTAATCCGATGAAAAAATATCCAGGTGAAGAGTGGGTGAAGAGTGGTGAAGAGTGGTGCGCCACTCTTCACCTCTCGGAACCCCTGTGTTTATTGGGATTTCAGCCGATTTGGTGAAGAGTGAAGAGTAAAAAAGAGAGTGGGGATTTTCTCTCCCGACGTATCGTTTTGTGCCTGGCAATGGCATTATATTGCCCAGGTAAAGGGCAATATAATGCCGTAGTGAGGCAATAAGCGCTGGAAGCGTCTTTACCATCCGTCAGTACTATCATGACGACCTCTCAGTGACGTCTTGACCCCTTGTCAGGAGTATCCTGACAAAATGAAGGGCTGGACTTTCTCCCGAAAACCCAACCCTTCTTTTTAAAACAGCTGTTTTTATACTTTATTTATATATAAGTAAATGATGTTATTGTATTTATCACTTATCTTGTGTTTATTGCAGAACACGTACCAGGCGTAAAGGCATCGCCTTGTAGCGGCCGGTGTTATTACCATTACTACCACTCACGAAACGTACGTTTGACATACCCTTCTTCGAGTTGAATATATCGAAATAGTTATACCAGTAACCATATTCCGGACTTTTTACACTGAATCCTTGTGTTCCAGAGACTAGTGTTTTGGTCCAAAAGACCACGTGCATTGGATATTTATGGCTTTCACCTTCCAGATATCCTCCGTATGGCAGATAGATGGTTTTCAACTCAGAGCTTGTTGTATTCATAAATGTACAATAGTACGATTCTCCAAGAGCAGTATGGCGTACCTCTGTTTTAAGCGTACCTTTCGCAATCAAGTCCTCAAACACCGATTTCTCTGGTATTTCAAAGCCTTCAGGAGATAGAGTAGAGGATAGATTCCACTGCTTCTTATCCTTATCCTTATCCTTATCATCTGCAATCTTGAAGTATCCACCGATAGCACCTTTATGGTCATTAAGTTCGTTGACGTCTGGTATATAAGGACTATTGTCGGTAGCACCCAGGTTACGGTCAAGCATGATGTAGGTATGTTTTTTTCCCTCAACCTTCACTACACCATAATAGAACATACCTTTTACCTTAAGACTGTCAACACCACCCTCTGTTAATTCGTATTTGTTTGCCATATCATCTGTTATCTCATGGAAGATACCAGTATGATAAACAGTGTAGGTGATGTTGATACCAGCTGCATTTGTTATCGTAAAGGTGCCTTTCCAAAGATCATAATTATTATCGCGATCATCATTCAACGTCACTTTCCAGTAATTTCCGTCAGCGCTAACAGTGAAATGGCCATCGGTATATGTCGGAACATCCCCTGGCAGTTTATCCCCTGTCTTTTTAGGAATCTTATAACTGTAGGCATTCTTACCTACAGTAAAATGAAGTCCATCATTTCTTTTTACGTTTTGCATTTGCTCTGGTTTGATTCCCTTAACGTCCGCATCCAACCAGGCAAAATAGTTCTTTTGATACTCACTGTCATTATTATACATGATAACTTCACGATTAGGGTCGTCTCTCATGAAATCGTAGCCCGCCTGGGTTATCTTCACATCAAGCTTGAGATCACCAGAAGATATCGTAACCGTTCCTGGTCTTGGGGTTTCATGAATGTTTGGCTCCAGCGTAAACGTCAGAACATATTTCTTTCCAGAAGAAGACGTTTTTGTTTCTGAAATTTCTGATTCTGATGTCTGTGGATTACTCTTAATCCAGCTATCTTTAGAATTGATTTCTATTCCATAGAGCTTGTCGTCAGCACTTGTTGCAGAAGAGAGTGTAGTGACAAATGTAATTCTAGCTTCAGTTGCTGTTGCTTTTACTGGTTGATCATCACATACGCCAAGTTCATAATCCTTGCAGGCGATCATCCTGGTGATGGCAGGATTGTCATCTTTGATTTCTGCCTCTATTCTGTTTTCAGGTTTTGCCTTGATGGCTTCGTCCAAAGTCTTAAAACCATAATCATTCACCTTGGTAACGGTGATGGTATAGTTATGGTTTCGCAAGAGAGCATACTCGGAACTCTTGTCATCCTTATTATAAAGGCCAACTTTATAGAAACCTACTTCATTGTTATATATAGCCTGGATGATAATGTTTGCTTGACCAATAGATGTCTCGTTTACAGCAACAACTCTGCTTGAGCCAGTGCCAACATTTGTGCTACTGAATTCTGTTGTTGTTGCCAGCCCATTATCTGTTGGCTCTTTATAGTCAGCTGGTGCGATAGCTGTTTTCTTAGCTGTATTGTTGATGATAAGCCCTGCGCTTTCTTCAGGAAAGATACTCTTAATGTCATCGGCAACTTTGAGGGTAATCTTGGCATTAGAGCGTAGAAGCGAAATCTTGGCTTTTTCAGGAGTTAGCAAATCGGTAACCTTGATGCTACCCCAACAAACTGGCTCAGTAAGGCTTGGAGTGCGCTCTGCAGCTTTGGTGATATCTTGTAAGTCAACTGCTTCTCCTTCTGTAACATCGGCATTGGCAACTACTTGTATGTAGCTTGCTTCTTTCGGAGCGTTTACTTTGATGTTATAGCTGCCATTGCTTTTCTTGTTGGTCTCTGTTAATTGATTGGTACAATCTTCTTTTTTGTCTAGATAATTGTTGCTACTGTCGTAATAAAGCAAAGTGAGCTCTTTGATTGATTCTGTTTCCGTAGCATCAGCTCTCGTGCCCAGTTGCTTTTCAGAAAAATTGGGCAAATCAATGTTCAAGACAAGTCCCTCGGCAGGGATTTCATCCCCGCCGAGTCCGATAGCCTCCATCGTATCCTTGCAGGAAACAAGGCTTAGGAGCAATCCTATCCATATCATTAAATGCTTTATCTTCTTCATTTTTTCCAATATTATTTATTCAGTTACGCCATTAGGCTTACCTTGATACCATTTGTCTCCTTGGTAATAACCAGTGTCGCCATACTTCTCGTAGCTATTGCCATCGAAGAGCAGAATTTGGGTGTCTTTTAAATAGATTCTGATATCTTTGTTATGCTCTCCTTTAATAGCTTTCAGTTTGATGACAGTTTTCCACCAACCGTTTCCTACTTCCTTGCAAGTCCATGAATTGCCTTTGTCAGAACCACTATCAGAAGGATCATTTATTTTGAATTGGTTCGAACCATCAGCAATACCATAATCCTTATACCATCCCCAAGTTTGCTCTTGGGTATATACTTTGATCTCTATGTCCTCAATTTCAGGCATGTTATCATATACATGCCATATAGGATCAGATGTAGGGTCATATACGATCCATCCTTCACGATCTTCATAATCGAAGAGAGGAATACCCGGCTCTAGATGATGAGGACAACGGTGTAAACTATATCCTTGACCTTGATATGTATTATTACTGAACATAATCAATGTCTCACCTGGCTTAATAGTTTTTTTACCTTCTGAGCTATTTGTATTTAATACAGACTGCGCATTTTCAGGGAAGTTTTTGTAATACCATCCGGTGTTAGTCTCGTCGGCCACCATTTCTTCTCCAGGCCATCCATGTCTATTGTTTTCCAACGGTCCATACGTAAAAAGCCAACCTTTTCCTGTAACGTCATCTTCTGTTTCACCTATCTGGGTATAAACATAGATGCGGTGGTTGTCTGGTTTGGCACTTTTATCATTTGCATCCTCATTCCATCCATCGCTCCAGTTGTTTGTACCTCCTTCAGTTAAGATTCCCTTGAAATTATCGGAACTGTGACCTCCAGTATATTTACTTCGGTCATTGATAGCTCTGAAATAGATACGATAGTCACCGATAGGAGGACGCACAATTACACGAACAGTTTTATATTTGACATCCGTAGTATCTTGGGGTATTACCTTTAATTCATAAATGGTGGTCGTTACAGGATCAGTTTTTGCTGTTACTGTGAAGACACCTGTGGCTGCATCCGATGAATTTAAATTCATTTCGATGGTGGATTTACCTTTTGTAAGTGTGGTATTTTCCAACCTGATACCCCCAAGATTAGTATCCCATTCTATGCTTCTGCTATTCTGAGATTCATCTTTTTTATTATAATAGATGACCACTTTTTTTGTAACATCCAGATAAGGTGTAACATCATAATGTACATCTATATATTTCTTGAGGTTATTTGCCTTGAGCCAAACCTTAGCAGTGCCTTTTCGCTGCTCTTTTGCATAATCACGAATAGGGATATCTGGATTTATGCGAAACTCGATGCTATCATTGCCGTTAGCGTCTTTACCGTGTTTGATGCCAATGATGATGTCTTTTGAGTCTATTTTATTATCGCATCCAAAATCTACTGTGACAGCATTCGATTTATATGTAATATAATCATTTGTCGTAGAGGTCACCTCTGCCTTGGTCTTACTTACCCACAAAGTGGTATGGTTGAAGTCGGCATCTATATATGGTGACTCCCATGGCTTGATGCTTACATTGCAATTCAGCTCCATGTTGCCCAGCGACTTGATTCTGCCGGTAATCTCATAATAGGTACCACGAGGGAAGGTTGGCACTTCTGATGCGTTGTTTTCATCCTTCTTATGACCCAAATCGATGCGATAATCGTTGCTGGCAGAATTGGCTACCTTGCCATTGATGGTTAAGTAGCTGCGGTCGGCAGCAGACGAAATATAACGCTCTGGGAGATAATAGGTGCTCTGGAAGAGCCACTTTTTTGCAGCATCTATTGGGGCAGGTGTGGGATTTCCTTTACCTACAATATCATTCTTATTGTTTGCTTCTGCTTCTAAAGTATGGTCTTCCCAGTCTGTATAATATACAGCTGGAGCATCAGAGCCGCTAGTATATTGTTTACTTGAAAAACCTGTCTTATATTCGTCATCTGCCAAAGATTCTTCTACGAATTTACCGCCCCAATAGAGTTTGGTAAATGGAGAGAGCTTATTGGCTACGATGCTATCGATAAGAATAGACTTGCCACCGAAGTTGTCTTTTACATCTGCCTGGTTTGGGTCGAAAATGAGATTCAACTTCACCTTGACACAGGTAAACTTCATATTGGCAATCACTTCTGTATATTTATTGCCTGCTGGAGTAATCTTGGTTTCTACAAGCTCACCAGTTGTAGCATCCTTCTCAGGCTCATAAATCATCGGGATATTCGTGCAGACAGGCATACCTGGCTTTGTTCCGACACCATAATTCAGTGTTACCTTTTTGAGATCATCCTCATTCTTAATAGGCTGATTACTCAATACATCACTCATATTGGCAACAACATAGATATGATACGTACCAGGAGTGATGGTGAGCTGATATTCTGCAGCTTTCTCATTCAGCATCATGCTTGCCAATGGGGCAGGGAGCGTCTCTACCAGGAGCTTGCCTTCATTTCCTGTAGGGAAAGCATAGAGAGTCAGGTCGTTGATCTGGCATTCATCTACCGTAGCATTATAGGTAGGAAGGCCGGAAGCATCGTCGGTACGGGTGCCGTTCGCACTGAGCACGGTTGGTACCAGCACGTGCAGGTTGCTTGACGAGTTGAAGGAGTATCCTTCGCCCTCCAACTCGTCGGTACAACTAACTGCAAATAAACTAGTCAACAACCAAACTATGAAACCTATATAGATATGAAATCTTCTCATGATAACTTTGTCTTTTACTTTACTAATATCAATAGTTTAATTTCGACAAAGTGGAATCTGATTATAAGTCGGCTCGCTGTATGCGCTTGCTCCAATCGAGGATGGAGATACCCAACTTAACGTATTGCCACTTGTCGCCTTTCAGGAAAAAGTCCAGCTTATAGTCGTATTCTCTGTCCAGAAACTCCTGTGCCGAATAGTTCATTGCTTCGAATGCTCCACGGCCCTGTGCCAGAAAATCGGCTAGATTGATGCGGACCACTTCTTCGCCCGTCTTCTTGTTCCAGATGCTCAGTATCGCATTCTTTTCGTTCTCGGTTACTGGATGCAACACGAGGCGGGAGAACATCAGGGCGGCGTGAGCGGTACGCTCCTGTACGGTACCCTCCGGAGTGGTGAACTCGGTGGTCCAGGTCTTGTATGGGGTGTATGTCAACTCCTCGTCTGGGAGGAGAGAATTGTCGTAATTGATGTAGCCATTGGCATCAGTTATCTGATAACTGAAGTCTTCGGCGTGGATGTCGGCTGGTTCGTCCAGCTGATGCAGACTGATGGTGAGCTGCTTGGTGTCTCTGATGAGACTGATGGTATGATGGGTAATCTGAAGATCCTTCACCTCTACGGTTTCGTTGCTCAATCCCTGCCAGAGGGTATCAAGCGGAAGTGCCTGGTTTTCTACCTTTCCGGCATTTCTGTCGAGTCGGGCACGGAGTTTTTCGATGCTTTCTCCTGCTGCTGGAGCTTCGATGTGGAATTTGGCACCAGCCTGTGACAGTGCCTCTTCGTATTTCTTCTGGAAAGCGAAGGTGGCGAAGCGGTATTTGCCAGGTTGCAAGTCTATGCGCATGGCATAGTTAGGGTCTTTGAGGGGTTGGGATTTTCCCTCGTTGGCTGCATCCTGGCGAGCCACTAGGTTGCCCTGCTCATCGAAGACGAACACGCAGACACCGCCTACATGATCGTTGAACATATCAGCGCGCTGGACGTTGTAGTCGTACTTGAACTGCAAGTCGACTCCCATATCGCAAGGAGGGAGGTCGTCGTGCATCAAGTCGTTGCAGCTGCTGAGCATACTGCCGAGAGCGACGATGGTTCCGAAAGCAGCGGTACGGCTGATAGCAGCCAAGCTGTCGAATCCCCATTCCATGCGTATATTCTTGATCCAACTATGTAACTTATTGTTTGCCATGATGCTTTTTGGTTATTATCAATATAATGTTTCAGAATATCAGGTTGTGTTTCTAGCTTCCACTATGGTGAAGCAGAAAACACAACTCGTATGTTTTAACGAAGGCGGGAGCCTAAGCTCCGCCTTTCGTTGTTATACTCGATTACAAATCTACGTTCTGTGAACGCTTAGCCCAGTCGAGGATCTTCACGCTGACGTTGATGTACTTGTCGTCTTCATCATCTGGAGTGTTAGGCTTAACGTCTGGAACGCTAGGGTAACCAGGACCGCTAACGCTTTGTACTGTCAACTCATACCAGTTGTTGCGGAGTACACCATAACGACCTAAGTATTCCAGATTTTTCTCGCCGTAAAGACCAGATTCCCACTTAGTCAAGTCATCACCGAAGTGCTTGATACGGGCGATGTAGTAAGACTCACCACTTGCGTATGTGCTAATACCGACCTTATCAGCCTCTTTGAGACCCAACTGGGTATTAATGGCGGTGATGTTTTCAGGTGTAATTGTCGCTATTTCTGTTTCGCTGGTTTTAACGGTGATATTATCTGCTTTTATATAATGAGTACCTGCTGCTGTGATATTATTTTGTTCAGCATCCAATTTGACAGAGATATTGTCGGTTTTTACGCCAGGGAAAACACTAGCAACTGCTGTTTTGATTTCTGTCTCAAGATTGTCTTTACTCCAAATAGCAGTGTTCTTACCAATCTTGTAGAATGTTGTTTCTCCTTCAGGTAAACTTGCTGGCTTATATGTAGCTTTGAATACAACACGAGTAGTCTGCCCCTGCATCATATTGGCAAGATTGAATGTATTCTCAAGACAGTACAATGAGGTAGTAGGCTCTGCTGTTACGTCTTTATTTGCAACATTGTTGAACTCTGCATTAAGAGCAGTCTTGTCAGCTTCTTTATTGTCGTAGTTAGGGTCTTTACCCCAATATACACGCTTTGCTTTGGAGTCTTTGTTATCTACGAAACGCAGAGTGGTAGCACCGTTGCTTCCAGTTGGAGTGTCAGTGTTACTCCAAATGTTAGTGTAGTCATCGCTCAATCCATCAACATTATGGATAGGGAAGGTCTTCGTGTTGGTAACATCCAAAGCCCAGTTCTTGATTGTAACTATGTCACCCTTATATGTGACACCAGTAACCGTATAATTATCATCCGTCTTTCCTGCTGCTGTACCTGTTTTTAAGGTAACCTTAGCAAGACCACGCTCTACATAGATATCTGTTGCAGCACTCTTAGCAGCCTGTTCCTCTGTAGGGTAAATCTTGTCTTTGTCAATAGCAACTAAAGTTGTAACATTATTTTTATTGAACAGAGGCGCATTTGCCATATAGAAGCCATTAGTGTAATTTGCAATATCCTTAGCATTTGCTGCTGCGTTCCACTCTGAGAACTTCATGCCTTCGGTAGTAGGCACAGTTACCTTGGTATTAGTACCTGTACCGTTGTTCAAGAGCACCAAAGCGAAGAATTCACCATTTTTATCTACATGTTCCAACTTGGCTGTAATTTTAGCATGAGTGGTTACACCTGTCTCATCTGGATTTGGCTTTTGCCATGGTGCCATTGAACCCAACTCTGCACTCTCAACGAAAGTATAATCACCTTCTTTCGGTGTTTCCCCTTCTTTCGTTGGTTCCCCCTTCTTAAAGATGAGTAAGGTTGCATCATTTACCTTGTACTCATTGGCATCACCTGGTTTGAAATCAGGGTCGCCAGCAGCACGTGTACCACTTGTTGTTGGCAAGTTGATAGAGAAAGATGCATAGCTTGCACCAGTCTCATTCTCACCTGAACCATTACCCCCCCCTACTAAATCGTTGTTGCTAGAGCAACTAGCAGTCATAGCAGCCAAAACTGCCAATCCAAAGAAATGTTTAATTCTCATAATCTGTATGATTTTAATGTTAGTTATATCTTTTATTGTTCCGCCTTCATTTCCTCGTAAATCTTTCTGATGCGTTCAGCTTCCTTCGAGTTTCCTGCCTTGGCAAGATGCTTTTCGGCAGTTACGAGGTCGCCCTTCTGCAAATCTGTGCAGGCGGCATTGAGATTGGCTGTCTCATCATCAGGGAAGAGACGGACGGCAATATCAAATACCTCGTTGAACTCTGGAGAACCAGGCTCATAGGTCTGTGCCACCAGGTACATCTCCTGTAATGACAACTGCTGAGGCTTGGTCTTCAGGATTACCTTTGCCTCTTCAATGTCGAAAGGACGAACGGTATAGGTTACCGTATAGTCGCTGTGGCGCAAACGAGGATAAATCTCACTCATGATGTAGCGATAGCTAGCCGGATAAAGCTTCTTGATTTTCTGGTCCTTTGCATCGGGTGCCAATGATGAGTTGGCAACGGCAAGGATGGCAGACTTATCGGCTAAGTTGCTGGCTTCCACCTTCTTCTTGAATCCCTCCCAGTCTTCCGGGGTGGCGTGATAGGTGAAGAGCTTTTTATCGATAGTGTAGAGATTGCATACATAATTGCGCAGGGCAGCCGCACGATTGTTGGCGAGTCGCACATTGTTGTCGTAAGGACCATCCGGCGACGCATAGCCATGAATATCGATATTGGTGATGCTCACATCCTTGTCGTTCTTTACGAGGTCGATGGTGGATGTAATCTTTCTCAGCTCTGTGGCATTCTCACGGAAGTCGGCGAGGATATCGCTCTTGTTGAGTTTGAAGCTCAGGTAAGCTTCACCCTTTTCGGCTCTCACCTTGATGGCTTCAGCCTTTGGCTTCACGTAATGGTCGCGACCAATCTTGGGTATTGGGTTGATGACCGCCATCTGGGTGGTATCCTGATCCATCAGGTTGCCGCATCCGCAGAGGTCTTCCGTCATGGAGAGGTTGAAAGCCTTCATCCACTTCCTGTAGGGAAGGGTCTGTGAGAAGAGCACCTGCTGCTCGGTATCATTCCTGCGTCTCACTACCACTGCCTGGCTGTTCTTCAGTTTGCTGCTTTTGCGCAGGTATCTGATGTTCTGGTTTTTGCCATTGATGACAATGGGATTCAGGGCGATGGTATCTTCTCCGGCAATAAGCGGAGTGAAAACCAGCTGTTGCTCTGATTTGAGCTGCAGACTATCGAGATGAAGGCGGAAAGCAACCTTGAGACTGTCGCTTTTCTTCTGTGTCAAGACGCTGTCTATCAGAATCTTGCCTCCAGCCAACCGTAGCTGCGAATCATCTATCTTCTGGGCTTGGACAGTCAGTGCGCTCTGTGCAAACAGAATGCAAAGGGGCGAAATGACCGCATAAAGCTTCATTTTCTTCATATTCTTCATCTTGTAAAAGAGGGTTTGATTTTGGTTTTTGCTATCTCGGTGATATCGTTCCTAGAATGCGTATATCAGGGAGAGGGCAGCTTTAGTAGGACCTACATAGTTGCGGTGGTCCTTGTTAAGACATTTGTCACATCTTCCGTAAAGCTTGTATGGGCTGTAGATGTATCCTAATCCGATGGATCCTTCGAGATTGAGATGCTCAGACAGCAGCCATTGGTATCCGTAGGTGAGACCACCACCGACATACCAGCCTTCGTAATGTCTTCCTTTCTCTGTCTTTGGCAAGATGCCGAAAGGCAGGTCCACATTTTTGATGTTGTATTCACCTCCAAGGGCATGGATGCCGAAAAAGTGGCCTCCAAATTTCTGGCAGGTGTACCAGCGGTACTCTGGCATTACGTTCCAGTAGCGCAATTTCTTGTCGCCTGAGAACTTCCAGGGATTCAGGGCGCCGAAAAGCTGAAAAGCGCTCTTCCTGGAACCAGAGCTTGTTGGCGAACCGGACGTGCCCGTGCCTATTTCTAGACCAGCATTGAGCGAGGTGGTTGCCAAACCAAGCAGGTTGGTCTTCAGTGCTACCTCTTGCGCTCGGGTTATTACTGTTGAGAGAATCAGCAGTAACAACATCGGTGTTCGTTTGAACGATCTCTGCTTCATCATCATAATTTTACTCTGTTGATTTTCTTTCTTAAGGATAATGCTAGTTGCTTATTCTTATTTATCGTCATTTACTTAGTTGTATAGGATAAGCCTTGCAGCACGATTGAATGCCGTTGGGTTTCCTTTTCGGTTGCAAATGTAGGAAGATTTTCTCAAAGATGCTTCAAAAAATTGATGGAAATCAAGGAAAATGAAATGCAAACGTTTGCATTGCCGTGCAAAGTGTGTGGGAGCACAAAACTTGTGAATATGATATAAGTGTCTGATATATAGAAAATAAAAAGCGAGGGTGTGAATTGCACACCCTCGCTTATTTCAGAACTTCCATCGCCTTCTTCAGACCTCTATCCACAGCCGAAGCATCGTTCTGGTAGAGCTTCTCCTTTTCCTCTCCGGTCATCTCGTCGAGCAGATAATCGGGGGTGATTCCCACACTTTCCAGCAGGTTACCCTGTGCATCCTTGGTAAGCGAGAACGGCATGTAGAAGTAGAGGTAGCTGGTTACATTTCCTATCCAACCGCCATTGCTGGCTTCGTTGTCGGAAGTGAGCATCGCCTGCGCTCCGTAACTGTTTCTGCCTATCGTCTTCACGTGGTCGCCCTGACTTTTCAGGATGAGGGTTGTCACCTCCGACATGCTGGCACTGTAGTTGTCGAGCAGGATGGCGGTAGGGATGTTTCTGCCCAGGCTCTTCGGCGTTACCGTAATCTTCTGCGGAATCCAAGGCGTATAACTGTATGGATTATTGTCCTCTTTTTTGCGTACGTAGGCATAGACGGCAGATTGGGTGATGAGATAGTCGGTAAGCAGACGGGTATCTATCACGCTTCCGCCACCGTTGCCACGGAAGTCGAGAATCAGCTTCTTGATCTCGCCCTTAGCCAGCGGCTCCAGGAACAGACGGCGGTAACCTTCTACGCAGAGATGATTGTAGGTAAACTTCAGGTCGCTCCAGTAAGCATAGAGTTCCCGCTCGTGCCAGAGATAATCGGCAAGTGCCTGACAATACCAGTTGGCAAAACCGGAGGCAGAAAGCATCTGCTGGTAACGGGCATCGCCCTGCAGCTTCTGTCGGATCTGCTCGCCCATGCCGCTTGCATCAGCAGTAATAGGTAACAGTTTGAGGAGTCCCGGTGCCACCTCGTAAGCCTCGCTGGCGAGAGCATAGAGACCGGAATAGTCGCCCTGGTTGCTGTAAGCTGTCATCTTCTCGCAGGCTTGGGCTGCATCATCCGAAGCCAGATAGCTATCCATATCGGCAAGCAACTGTGCTGCCTGCTGCTCAGCCTTCTCTCGCTTTCCTGCATCTGTAATCAGTTCCTTTGCCTTTTCTGTTATCTTGGAAGCATCCAGATGATAGGTGCTGGCGGCATTGCCAGGGAGATAGGACTTCTGATACTCGTGGAAGCAGTTTTCGTAGAGGGCAAACTTGTTGAAGCCGAGGTAATAGGTGCCCGGCTGCTCCTTCAGGTAACCGCCCATGATGCAGAAACCATCCGAGGTAATCTCGCCGAAGGCTGTACCATCCAGGTTGAGCTGGTCGCGGGTATGGTTCCAGTGAGCATTCAGTGGGAAATACTCGGTCTTGTTGCGGAGCGTGCTGTTGAACCTCACCGTTTCCATAGAAGAGTGGGAGACGGGCAGGGTAATCTTGACATAGAAATGCTGGTCGATGATCTTGTCGATGATTTCCTGGAAATACTGCTTTGCCTTGGCGTTGTCTTCCTGAATCTCCTGCTGGGTAAAAGCTGAGGTATGCTGGAAGGTCTTCAGGGCATCAAACTTGGGTTTGTATTCCTTGTACACCTGGTCCCAGGTCTGCGAAGATACGGCAGACTGCTCATTGAGGGTGCAGTAGCGCTGGTTCATCACGCTCCAGAAAACCTGGAACAGGTCGCCATACGACTTGACATCGGTATCGGAATAATCGGAAATCGATTTCTCGTTGGCATCATTGTCTGCCACACAACTGGTAAGCGACATCCCCGTGGTGGTTGTCGCCAGGAGGAAGGCGAAGAGGCATCGCATTCCACCTTTTATATATATAGGGGTTCTCATAAATTATATGTTTTAAAAGCTTTTGCCCTTACAGGGCGTATTGCTGTCTGCTATTATACCCAGGGTGTTGCCCTGGGCTAGGAGCTTCTGCCCTTTCAGGGCGTATGGGGCTAGGAGCTTCTGCCCTTTACCTTTCCCTTCGGCCGGTGACCGTTGGTTCAGGGCGTATGGGCTAGAACAGTTTGTAGGCAATGCCTGCGGTGATGAGGCTGGAGTTGCGGCGGGCAGTCTTGCTGGTGCTGGCTTTTTCCTGGTAGATATGCGAGAAGCCGTACTGGAACTGATAGCCTACGCTGGCATCTATCTTGCCGAAGGAATAACCTATCTTGATGCCTGCTTCTCCGCCAAAGAGACTGCGGCGGAGATGGTTCTCATTCTTCCTGAAATCGTAGGTGGTGTTATAGCGGATGTAGGAGCCATCGCCCTTGTACCCCTCCATGATGTTCATCGGATACATACCCTTGGTATGCATGGAGGTGAAGTACTCGTAATAGATGCCTACCTGCGGCTTGATCCACAATCCCTTCTCGTGGTAAGGATTATGGAGGAGATAGTAGCCCACATGGAGTGGGATGCTGATGAAGTTGTTGTTGTATCGGGTGTTCCAGGAGTCGCCGCCGAGGTTCTGGTACAGGTAGTCGCGCTGAACGAAGCGGATGCCGGTTCCCACAGCCAGCTGATCTACGATATTGTATTCGGCACCGATGGCAGCCGTGAAACCCGGTCGCACCTTATAATAAGTCTCCGACAAGCCCGATACATCCGTATCGAGCACACTGCAACTGACACCAGCTTCTGCCTCCACCTTCCAGCGGTAGGAGCTCTGCTGTGCCAGAATGCCTTGGCAGCAGAAGCCAAGGGCTATGGATAAATATACCTTTCTCATTTCTTTTCAAAAATCTTGCAAGCCTTGTTTCCTGCGATATAAGCTACGTATGCTTTAATTTGATAGTGAGGATAGGCTTTCTGCATATCTGCGGCATAAGCCTTTACCTGTTGGGCATCTTCTAGGTGTGCCTCTTCCAAATGATCAACAATGCCTGCGTCTTTAGACTTGTAATATTTAAACTCAATGATGCGGCAGTCGTTGTGGAATGATGTGCCAGGAATGCCTGTCAACACTAAGTCAGCACGACCTGACGGCAAGTTCTGTTCGATGGCGAATGTATAGCAATTGCTCAAGTAGCGGCTCAGTAACTCGAAAAATGAACAGCGAATGAAATTCTCGTTCATCTTGTCAAAGGCTTGGGCTGGAAGCTGACCTAAGTATTCCTTAACATAGTTATGGAATAATGGCTCCAGTTCTCGGTCTCTGACAAATGCCTCGTATGCAGGAACAAACTTACGGGCATTGTCGCTGATACTATTCAATTCGTTGTAGTAACTCATATATACACTCTTGGTCGTCAAGTTTGGCAAAGCCATTTTGTAATTGCCCTTCAGGGTGGTCATACCCAAGTAGTAGAGGCTGATAGGGTAGAACTCTGGGGAGAAGAACTTTTGCTTGTTGAACTTGCTGCGTAAATCGGCTTGTGAATAGTACAATTCTCCATCCATCAACAGGCTGTCGAGCATTTCCTTGGCATTGTCAAGCGTGATGGTCAATCTTCTTATCCAACTAGTGTCGGTGCGCAGGTTCTCATCTACCATTTCCATAGGGATGCCGCCTTTCAGTTCTGCAAAGTTCTTGAGGAAGTAAGTCAGGATGGTAGAGTTGAACAACGGTTCTGCATTTGGTAAAAAGTGGTAACCGTCATAATTGTTGAGTATCAGCGTCCATAATTCCTCGAAAGAGGCTTGAGGGCCATATTTATTGATGACATACTTCAGATATTGGGCTGCTTCCTCATGGGTAAAGCCCAATAGATTGGTAAATTCCGGCTTCAGAGTCAACATCTCTGCGATGTTGTAGCCACTGGTTAAATCATCCATGGTGACAGGCAGTACTCCTGTGCAGAAGCAGGTACGGATGGTACCTTCGCCAATGCCTGCCTTGATAACCTTGAAGAATGTTCGTAGGAAACTTTCCCCTGTGGTCAGGTCCTGGTACAGCGAGTCCTTATAGACAACTAGTAGCTGGTTGGTAAAGTTGTCGTATTCATCTATTAATATATAAAGAGGTGGAAGATTATGGGAAGAGATAAACTCGCATACTTCAACCAGCATGTTGGAGGCATTGCCATCCTCTCTGAACCTGAAATTTCCAAAAAGGTCTCTGTTGCGTTCCACCAATGTACGGAGTGGACTGCAATTCACGGCGTTGAAGTTCTTCTCGATGTCTTCCTTCTTGCTGGCAACGGAAGTTGTGGAAAAGTCATATCTTACAACGAGATATTGGTTGTGCTCGTTTGTTGGGTGTTCGCCAATCCAAGTTCCACCAAATAAATCCTCGAATTGTGTTGCCATGTTGCGGTCGTAATAGTGAGCCAACATGGAAACGAGCAGACTCTTTCCGAATCTGCGAGGACGGAGAAAAACTGGTGCTTTGTAACGCTCAAGCAGTGGAATATAGTTGGTCTTGTCCACATAATAATATCCCTTGTGGCGAATCTCTGCAAAGTTCGCCACAGCGTATGGAACGGTAATATCTGCCTGTGAGTATGTCATGGTCTAATTTTGTTTAATATAGTAATACCAGTCCGGCAAACGCAGAATAGAGTATCATGCGGATGGGATTGATCTTCATCACCTTCACGCCGATAAAGGTGGCAAAGAAGAGGGCGATGGAGATATAGAAATGCCAGGGATTGGCTGGCGTAGAGAAGTTCTCGCCATTCATCAGAAGCAGGGCTGCGGCTCCTACCAATCCGACAATGGCTGGGCGAAGACCGATGAAGATGCTCTGGATGGCTGAGGTGTTCATATACTTGTACAGCATCTTGCTGATAAGAATCATCAAAACCAAGGATGGGAGAACCAAAGCAAAGGTCGCCATGGCACTTCCGAGTACAGCCATCATGCCACTCATACCGGCATTATGGACAGCTGTATAGCCACAATAGGTAGCGGTGTTGATACCGATAGGTCCCGGTGTCATCTGAGAAATAGCAACCACATCGGTAAACTCCTTCATCGTCATCCAATGATACTGCGTAACAACCTGTCCCTGAATCAGGGATATCATGGAATAGCCACCTCCGAATCCGAAAATGCCTATCTGAAGGAATACGATGAAAAGCTGAAGAAATATCATATATTATTCTGTTGGTTGAATGAATTGTCCATAGATGTAGCCACCTACGGCAGCTGCGATAATCACCCAGATTGGGTTGACGCCCAAAAGCCAGATCAGAAGGGCGGATAGAATAGGTATCCAGCAGTTGACGAGCGAAATCCTGGCACTCTTGGCAAGCGAGAATGTTGGTACGGCTATCAATGCCACGACGGCAGGACGGATGCCTGCAAACAGGGCAGCCACCACCTTGTTGTCTTCAAACTGATGGAAAAACATGGCTATCGCCAAGATAATAAGGAATGATGGCAACGAAGCGCCGAAGGTGCAGACGATGGCTCCCGGTGTCTTTGCCAACTTATATCCGAGCAGGGAACTCATATTGATTGCCAAGGCTCCCGGACAAACCTGGGTGGTAGCGATGGCATCCAGAAATTCCTCCTTCGTCATCCAATGATGCTTGTCAACGACTTCGGATTCTATAATAGGAATCATGGCATAGCCACCCCCAAAGGTGACTATGCCAATCTTCGTAAATGTTTTGAATAATGTAAGATAACTTACGCTATTATTCATTTTTTACCTTTTTACTTTTTTACTTTTTACTTTTTCAAAGCTCTTTCTTCAATCCACTGACGTGCATTGACAAATGCCTCAATCCAAGGAGTTACCTCATCGTTGCGGCGATCAGCTGGATACCAGGCATTCTGCCATGGGAAGATGGCACGCTCCAAGTGTGGCATCATTGCCAAGTGGCGACCATCTGCAGAGCAGATACCTGCTACGTTGTAGTCACTGCCGTTAGGATTACCTGGATACTCAGCGTAGTTGTACTTCGCAATGATGTTGTAGTGATCCTCTGGCTCTGGCAAGTAGAAACGGCCCTCGCCGTGAGCTACCCAGATACCGAGCTTATCACCGCTCAGGCTACCGAACATCACACTGTCGTTCTGAGGAATAGTCAAACCGAGGAATGTACTCTCGAACTTCTTGGATGTGTTGTGGCAGAGGTGTGAACGATGCTTGTGCTCTGGATTGATGAGGTTCAACTCAACCATCAGCTGGCAACCGTTACAGATACCGAGTGAAAGAGTGTCCTCGCGGGCATAGAACTTATCGAGTGCCTCCTTAGCCTTAGGATTGTAGAGGAATGCACCAGCCCAACCCTTGGCAGAACCGAGAACGTCGGAGTTAGAGAAACCACCGCAGAATACGATGAAGTTTACATCCTCCAGAGTCTCACGACCGGAAATCAAGTCGGTCATCATCACGTCCTTTACATCGAAGCCGGCGAGATACATAGAGTATGCCATCTCACGCTCACCGTTGGTACCCTTCTCACGGATGATGGCTGCCTTGATGCCAGATGGCTTGCGACGGTTAGCGTCGAGACCATAGCTAGAGAGTGTGCCCTTGAAGCCGTAACCGAAGTTCATCTCGATAGGCTGCTTCTTATAGTTGGTGTAGCGCTTCTTAGCCATACCATTCATGCTCTGCTTGCGGTCGAGGAGGTAAGATGTCTTATACCAGTCGTCACGCAATTCATCGATATCGAACTCGTGCTCGAAGCCTTCCTTCTTGATGATGATCTTGCGGAGCTCAGGAGCTGGATAACCAATCTTGGCATAACCGATACCGTTCTCATCGAAGAATGCCTTCAACTCATCCTTGTGGGCATCGCTTACCTGGATCACAACACCTGGGTTCTCAGCGAAGAGAGTCTTGATGATGTCGGCATCTGCGATGTCGTGGAGGTTGATCTTCATACCACCCTCTACGTTGGCGAATGTCATTTCGAGGAGAGTTGTAATCAAACCACCGGCGCTGATATCGTGACCAGCCATTACCCAACCGCGGTTGATGAGCTCCTGTACGGCGTTGAAGCAGTCAACAAAGTACTCTGGGTTCTTGACGGTAGGAACATCGCTGCCCACCTTGCCCAGGCTCTGAGCGAAGGCAGAACCACCGAGGCGCTGCTCGTCGAAGCTGAAGTCGATGTGGTAGAGGCTAGAGTTCTTGTCGTTAACGAGAACTGGGCTAACCACCTTCTTGATATCTGAAACCTCACCGCCGGCACTGACGATAACGGTACCAGGAGCGATGATCTTCTCGCCGTTAGGATACTGCTGGGTCAATGAGAGAGAGTCCTTACCTGTTGGTACGTTTACGTGGATGGCGCAGCAGAAGTCTGACAATGCCTTCACACCCTCATACAGACGGGCATCCTCACCCTTCTGGCTGCGGCAAGGCCACATCCAGTTAGCAGAGAGGCTGATGCTGTCCATGCCATCTGCCAATGGAGCCCAGATAATATTGGTCAATGACTCTGCTACAGAGAGTACAGAACCTGCCTTAGGATCGGCAAGACCTGCCTGAGGAGCATGACCCATTGCAGTTACGATACCCTTTTCGCCACGGTAGTCGAGTGCTACGACACCACAGTCAGAAAGTGGCAACTGAATCTGACCCTGACCCTGCTGACGGGCAATCTTACCTGTTACGGAACGGTCCACCTTGTTGGTCAACCAATCCTTACAAGCCACAGCCTCCATCTGGAGAACACGCTGCAAGTACTCGTCGAGGTTGTCTGCAGAATAAGTTACATCTTCATATTTACGCTCTACGGTCTCATCTACCATTACTGTCTTAGGAGTATGACCGAACATCTGAGCTACATCGAGGTCGAATGGCTTCACACCATCAGCCTGCTTGAAGCTGAAGTGAGCATCGCCAGTAGTCTCACCAACCACGTACATTGGAGCACGCTCACGGTCGGCAATCTTCTGAACCTCGCTGATATACTTCTCGTCGATGAGCAAGCCCATGCGCTCCTGACTCTCGTTGGCGATGATTTCCTTGGCGCTCAAAGTCTTGTCGCCGATAGGCAACTTAGACATATCGATTTCGCCACCGCACTCTTCTACCAACTCAGAGAGACAGTTCAAGTGACCGGCTGAACCGTGGTCGTGGATGCTGACTACTGGGTTCTCATCGTTCTCAACGAGTGCACGAACCAGGTTGTAGGCACGCTTCTGCATCTCAGGGTTGGCACGCTGGATAGCGTTCAACTCGATACCGTTGCTGTAACGGCCTGTATCTACAGAAGAAACAGAACCACCACCGAGACCGATGCGATAGTTATCACCACCTACTACGACAACCTTGTTGCCCTTCTGTGGCTCACCCTTCTTATAGTCACGCTTCTTGCCGTAGCCTACACCACCGGCAAGCATGATCACCTTATCGTATGCATACTTCTCGCCGTTCTCCTCGTGCTCGAATGTAAGTACAGAACCGGTGATGAGAGGCTGACCGAACTTGTTACCGAAGTCTGATGCACCGTTGGAAGCCTTGATCAGAATCTGTTCTGGAGTCTGATAGAGCCATTTACGTACTGGCATGATGTCTTCCCAGTCGCGCTCAGCATCGCTCTTGCCGTTGTCATCCTTCAATCGAGGATAAGCAGTCATGTAGCAGGCAGTACCTGCGATAGGCCATGAACCTACACCACCACCCATACGGTCGCGGATCTCACCACCTGTACCGGTAGCAGCACCGTTGAAAGGTTCTACGGTAGTAGGGAAGTTGTGGGTCTCAGCCTTCAGCGAGATGACACTCTCGATATCCTTCACCTGGAAGAAATCGCTGGTAGTCTGATCGGCTGGAGCAAACTGCTCGATAACAGGACCCTGAGAGAAAGCCACATTATCCTTATAGGCAGAGAGAATCTTGTTAGGATTCTCCTGAGTGGTCTTCTTGATCATGCTGAAAAGAGAAGACTCCATCTCCTTGCCGTCGATGATAAACTGGCCGCCGAAGATCTTGTGGCGGCAGTGCTCTGAGTTAATCTGTGCGAAACCGAAGATTTCGCTGTCGGTGAGAGGACGTCCGTTCTCTTTCTCCAGCTTGTGGAGATAAGCCATTTCGTCCTCGCTGAGGGCAAGACCCTCTTCCTCGTTGTACTTTTCGAGGTCATCGACGTACTTGATAGGTTCTGGCTCGTGGTTCACGGTGAACACATCCTGTCCGATACCGTTGTACATACGCTGGAGCATAGGGTCGTGCTCAGCGTCCTCGCTATCCACAGGGAAGTACTCCTCGATACGCGAAATGCCGTTAAGACTCATGTTCTGAGTTATCTCAACGGCATTCGTACTCCAAGGAGTAATCATTTCACGGCGTGGGCCAACATAGAAGCCCTGCAACTGCTGGGCGTCCTCTAAAGTTGCGTCACCATAAAGCCAACAAAGTTCATTGATTTCGTCCTGAGATGGTTTGTGGTCAATCTCGGTCGCAATCACACTCTTAGATGGAGTTCTGAAAAAAAGAATCATACTATTTTTCTTTTTATATTGTTAATGTATTAATTCTACCTTGACAAAAGCCTACATATTTATATATGCCTTTGCTTTCCGACTGCAAAGATAATACAAAATTCTGATTTCGCCGCAAAGAATACGCATTTATTTTCTTTTTTTAGTTAAAAAGGTGATAAATAGTGATTTAGTGGTTAAAATTTTATAAATGGATTAGACAAATAAGGTTTATTGGAGTTTTATCAGTAACTTTGCATCCAGAAAGAGACGCATAAAGCATTTTATATGGAGGGCGTAACTGCCGTCTGTATAATAACATAGTGATTAAAAAACAATAACAGAAAATTTAAAAATCGAAAGCAAATATGAAACAGACTAAAATTTTTGTAATGGCAATGATGGCTGTAGCCCTGATGGCTACTAGCTGTGCTAGTAAGAAGGATCTCCAGAATTGTCAATCTGAAAATAGAGAATTGACTGCCAATTATCAGGCAACCAAGGAGAAGCTGGCTGCTGCTGAGGCTAGCCTTGCTGCTGCGCAGGAGCAGTTGAGCAGTACCAAGAAGGATTATGCCAAGTTGCAGAACTCGCTGGACAAGAGTCTGACCAATGCCAATCAGAACAACATCAGCATTGAGAAGCTCGTTGACCAGATTAATGAGAGCAACCAGTATATCCGTCACCTGGTAGAGGTGAAGAGTAAGAGCGATTCGCTCAACATGGTTCTTACCAACAACCTGACCCGTTCTCTCAGCCGAGAGGAGATGAAGGAGGTTGACGTTCAGGTGATGAAGGGTGTGGTTTACATCTCTCTGGCTGACAACATGCTCTATCAGAGCGGTAGCTACGAGGTAAACAGCCGTGCCAAGGAAACTTTGAGCAAGATTGCAAAGATCATCCAGGACTACAAGGATTACGATGTACTCATCGAGGGTAACACCGATAACGTGCCTGTAAGCACTACCAGTGCCAAGATGAAGAACATCCGCAACAACTGGGACCTCTCTGCTCTCCGTGCTTCTTCTGTAGTTCAGTATCTCCAGGACAACTTCGGTGTTAGTCCTAAGCGTATGACTGCTGGTGGTCGTGGTGAGTACAATCCTGTAACTACCAATGATACTGAGGTGGGCAAGATGCGTAACCGTCGTACACAGATCATCATCACTCCTAAGCTCGACCAGTTTATGGACTTGATCGACAAGGCTCCAGAGGATTCTCAGAAGTAATCTGAATAGAAAATATACAAGAAGGCACCAATGGGTTTATGCTCATTGGTGCCTTTTTTAGTATAAATATGCATGAATTATAGAATGTGGCTTGGAAAAAGCGTGTTTTATTGTCATTTTGACAGAAAATATCTTAATTCTCTTTCTTTTGTCGAATCTTTTTCGTAATTTTGCAGGCAAATTATTAATTATACATGAATTGTTATGGAAAAGATTAAGATGACGACTCCATTGGTAGAGATGGATGGTGATGAGATGACAAGAATTCTCTGGAAGATGATCAAGGATGAACTGATTCTTCCTTTTGTAGATTTGAAAACTGAGTATTATGATCTGGGTCTGCCTTATCGTGACCAGACCAGCGACCAGGTGACCATCGACTCTGCTGAGGCTGCCAAGAAATATGGTGTAGCAGTAAAGTGTGCTACCATCACTCCTAATGCCCAGCGTATGGATGAGTATAAGCTTCATAAGATGTGGAAGAGCCCTAATGGTACTATCCGTAGTATTATGGATGGTACCGTGTTCCGTGCACCTATCACCATCCCAAGCATCCATCCTTGTGTGAAGAATTGGGAGAAGCCTATCACCATCGCCCGTCATGCATACGGAGATGTATATAAGAGTGTGGAAATCCGTGCCGATGAACCGGGAGTAGCCAAACTCGTGTTCGAGGGTAAGAGCGGAAAGAAGCAGGAGGTGGAAATCCACAACTTCGATGGTGCCGGCGTTATCCAGGGTATGCACAATACCGACAAGAGTATCCGCAGCTTTGCTCACAGCTGCTTCAAGTTTGCCATCGATACCAAGCAGGATCTCTGGTTTGCTACCAAGGATACCATCTCAAAGACTTACGATGCTCAGTTCCGTAAGATCTTCGAAGAGGTTTACGAGAGTGACTACAAGGAGAAGTTTGCTGAACTCGGCATCGAATACTTCTATACATTGATTGATGATGCGGTGGCTCGTGTAATCCGTAGCAAGGGTGGATTCATCTGGGCATGCAAGAACTATGATGGTGATGTGATGAGCGATATGCTCAGTACTGCTTTCGGTTCTCTGGCTATGATGACCTCTGTATTGGTCTCTCCAGAAGGAAAGTATGAGTATGAGGCTGCGCATGGTACCGTTACCCGTCACTACTATCGCTATCTGAAGGGTGAGGATACCTCTACCAACCCAATGGCAACCATCTTTGCATGGAGTGGAGCCTTGAGAAAGCGTGGTGAGATGGATGGACTTCAGGATCTCCAGAACTTCGGCGACCAGCTGGAGGCTGCTTGCTTCGATACCTTGAATGATGGTATCGCTACCAAGGATCTCGTCAACCTGATGGAAGGTGTTGAGGCTAAGCCTGTCAACTCAGCCGGCTTTATCGCTGCTATCCGTGAGCGCCTGGAAAAGAGATTGGCATAGTCCTCTCTCTCTTCTTCAAAAAGATAAAAAAGCCCTGCAGTACTTCTCGTTTATATAGAAGTATTGCAGGGTTTTATTTGTTAGAAAAGTGATTTGTTTAGTTATATGGTGTAGCCAATATAATTACACTGAGTTAAAAAGTGTAATATTATACTATGCTTTATCGTTTTTTTTGCAAAAAATCGTTGTTGTTACAAAATTGTAATCTGATGTAACGCTTATTACGAGATAAAAAATGTATTTTTGCACCATAATTACGAATTTATAAAAAATAGATTATGGAAAAGGCGGATAAAAGAATTCTTGTTGTTGATGATGAACAGGATTTGTGTGAAATCTTGAGTTTCAATATCCAGATAGAAGGATATCATGTGGATACAGCCAATTCTGCCGAAGAGGCTTTGGAAATGGATATTGCATCCTATGATCTGTTGCTGCTGGATGTGATGATGGGAGGTATGAGTGGATTCCAACTGGCTAAGAAGTTGAAGGAGAACCCGATGACTGCCCATGTGCCAATCATTTTCCTTACCGCTCGGGATACGGAGAATGATACGTTGACTGGATTCAACCTGGGTGCTGATGATTATATTTCCAAGCCATTCTCCATCCGTGAGGTGATGGTACGCATTCGTGCCGTATTGCGCCGTACCGCAGAACAGAATGGTAGTGCTGATGAACCTAAGGTGATTGGTTATCAGGGGCTGGTGCTGGATCTTGATAGGAAAACGGTTAGCATTGATGGCGAAGCTGTTCCTTTTACCAAGACTGAGTTTGAGTTGCTCCACCTTTTGTTGGAGGAAAAGGGCAGAGTCTTCTCCCGTCAGGAATTGATAGACCGGGTGTGGCCTAAGGATGTGATGGTGCTTGATCGTACCGTGGATGTGAATATCACCCGTATGCGTAAAAAGGTTGGACGATTTGCAAAGTGCATCGTGACTCGTCTCGGTTTCGGATATTATTTCGATGCCTGATTGGTTTGACTTTGATTTACAGATAATTGTGAAGTTTAATATTCAGTTTTTAAAGTTCAATGCTTAAAACAAATACTGTAGGTAGAAAATTGTACTTTAGTGTGCTGGCGGTGTTCTTGGTGTTCGCTGTCAGCTTTATCGTATTTCAGCAAACACGAGAGAAGCAGTATAAGATTAGTACCCTTACCTTGAAACTTGCCAACTATAACGAGTTGCTGGTAGAGGATCTCGCTCTATCTTCTTCAAATGGTATTCTATTGTCGGATACGGTGAATCTGGTGGATAGTGTCAGGGTAGCTGAGGCTAAACTTGAGGATTTTGTTCAGGAACACGAAAGTAAAGACTTGAGAGTGACTCTTATCAAGCCTGATGGTAAGGTTATCTATGATAATATGGGTAAGGATTTTCGCAAGTTTTCCAATCATGCAAAAAGAGCGGAGATTGCGGAGGCACTTCAGGATGGAATGGGAACCAGTGTGGAACGCCAGTCTTCTACCCTCAAGCACGATTATTTCTATGTGGCATCCTATTTTCCTAAAAGTCAGCTAGTTGTGCGTACGGCGTTGCCATATAACGATGATTTGGCAAAGTCGCTTCAGGCTGATCAGCATTATATCTGGTTTGCTCTTGTTGCCGTCATCATTCTTACGCTTGTGCTCTATCGTTTCACTAGTCGTCTGGGAAGTAATATTTCCAAACTCCGTATATTTGCCTATAAGGCAGATCACAATGAAAGCCTGGAGGTAGAAGATTTGGCAAGCTTCCCAGGGGATGAGTTGGGAGAAATTGCTGAAAGAATCATCAAGATGTATAAGCGCGTGCAGACTACCCGAAAAGAACAGGATATCCTGAAAAGACAACTTACTCAGAATATCGCTCATGAGTTGAAAACTCCTGTGGCTAGTATTCAGGGATATCTGGAAACGATTCTGGATAACCCGCATATCAATGAGGCGACCAAGGCGCAATTCCTGCAACGCTGCTTTGCCCAAAGTGAGCGGTTGACCTCCTTGCTTCACGACATCTCTACGCTTAACCGTTTGGATGATGGTTCTGATATGATAGATTTTGAAGCGGTAGATATTACCCGGTTGGTGACTGATATTACCCGTGAGACAGCGTTGGCTCGACAGGAAAGGAAAATGACTTTTGATAACCGGATGCCGGAACATATCGTGGTGAAGGGAAACCGAAGTCTGATATATAGTATTTTCCGCAATCTTACAGATAATGCCATTGCTTATGCTGGAGAGGGGTGCAAGATGACCTTGGAGGCGAAGGAACAGGGAAATAAATGGCATTTCATTTTCCAGGATAATGGTCAGGGAGTACCACCGGAGCATCTGGCCCGTTTGTTTGAGCGCTTTTATCGGGTGGATAAGGGACGTAGCCGCAAAATGGGTGGTACTGGCCTCGGACTTGCCATTGTAAAGAATGCCGTTCTCCTGCATGGAGGTACTATTCGGGTAAGTAATTTGCCGGAAGGCGGTCTCAAGTTTGAGTTTACCCTTAAAAAATAAGCAAAAATATTTGAATACAATATATAATATGCGCGCGCGAGAGCGTGCGCATATATGCGTATGTATGCGCGCCCCAGTGTGCGCATGTATATTATAAGGTGCTGAGTATCTGATAGTTTGTTTGAGTGTTTATAACTGTTAAAAAATGGCGTTTTTTGAAACTTTTTCCTCAAAACATTTGGTGGAATGAAAAATAGTTAGTACTTTTGCACTCGCTTTTGAG
>ENA-ORRU01000602-ORRU01000602.1-human-gut-metagenome-genome-assembly--contig:-NODE-602-length-26750-cov-6.875183_pt1 | contig 26750 bp, 30 predicted proteins | sample MGYA00242184_ERZ509151 | MGnify/ENA primary metagenome ERZ509151 (study PRJEB26280, sample SAMEA2338667) | human gut metagenome | biome: human gut; feature: human-associated habitat; material: faeces... | reverse complement strand
GAGCACATTTTTTGTGTTCCCCTCAAAACCGTCATTTCTTAACTTAATGACATTGAGCAAGTTCTTTCTTTCTGCACTAGTGATATTGAATTCATTTATGAATATAATCACAGTACATGCAGAAGAAACTACTACAGAAAATGATTTAGATACAATTACAGAATTAGGCTATTTGGAAGATGTATTTCCGGATCAAATCATAAATGAAAATGATACGATGATGACCGATACAACTTCCTGTGGGACACGATATGCCATGATTTATATCGAAAACCAGTACGGATTTGATTATATCTCACATTTATATGTTGGTGATAAAACCGTATTTTGTATTGAGCCGATGCAATTGTTTATAGCTGGTAATGATTATGTTCCAGATAGTGCCAAATGGGATGAACTAAGTGAAAGCCAAAGACAAGCTATTTGGGAAATCAATTATTATGGTTATTCTTATCCAGGACATGAAAGTGAAAACTATTATGTAGCTACTCAAATCATGATCTGGCAAGTTGTTACTGGCAATTGGTATCAACCGTACTATATGGATGGAACGACAACATATGATATTTCAAATGAAATGAATGAAATTAACAACTTAAGAAGTACACCTCAAGGAAGACCTTCATTCAATAACCAAACAATCAAAATGGGACTAAATACTCCAGTTACTTTAACAGATTCAAAAGGAACATTAAGCAATTATTCTATTACAAGTGGAAATGGTGTTAATGCTTCTGTAAATGGAAATGATTTAACGGTATCCATCACTTCAGAAAACTATGATAAAACACTTACCTTCTCAAGAAACTTTGGAGCAAGAGACGTCAATATTATTTATGGAAGTGGAGGTTATCAGCGTGTTATTTATCTGGCAAGCAGAAGAGATCCTTCTCCTAATTTCAAATTAAATTTTGAATTGCTATATGCTGATATCGAAGTTGAAAAGCAAGATGCAGAAACTGGAACATCTACGCAAGGTGATGCAACTTTCAATGGAGCAACATTTGCCATCAAAGATTCAAGTGGAAATACTTTAGAAACAATTACGACAAATGGTTCAAAAGCTAAATCTAAAAAATATCCAGTGGGAACAACTTTGAATGTATGTGAGGTCACTTCTCCAGAAGGATATTTAACAAACAGTTCTTGTAATAGTGTTGAACTCAAATATTCAGGTAATAATACTCCTTCAACTTTTTCTACAACAATCAAAGATCAGGTTATTAAAGGTCGTATTGAAATTGCCAAGACAATCGATAAAGAGAAATATGGATTATTCCAGTCGAATGTTCAAAAGCCTGGTAAAGGATTTAAGTTTGATATTATCCTAAAATCAAGTGGCAAAGTTGTATATACACTAACAACGGATGAAGATGGTCGAGCAATCAGTGATTATCTTCCTTATGGAACATATATCGTCAAAGAACATGAAACAACTGGCTATGATATTTTAAAACCATTTGAAGTAAAGATTGATAAAGATCAAAAGACCTATTTTTACAATATCTATAACGATACAATCAAAGCCGAATTAACCATCTATAAAACGGACAGTGAAACAGGTAAACGTATTCCTGCTGCTGGTGTTGAATTCAAAATCAAAGATGCAGATGGAAACTATGTAACTCAGACTGTGACATATCCTAAAAAATATACAACAGATGTATTTAAAACCGATGAGGATGGTTCTGTTCACTTACCTGCTCCTTTAAAATATGGAGAATATAAATTGGTTGAAATCAAAGCACCACATGGTTACGTATTAAAAGATACGGAAATTCCAATCAATGTAGATGGATCAAGTACAGAAATTTTTATGAACTTTGACAACAAAACACAAAAAGGACAGGTCTATGTTGAAAAGAGTGGTGAAATGTTGTCAGGAGCTAAAGAATCCGAAACAGATTATGGAACACTTTATTCACCAGTCTATAAAGAAAAATATCTATCTGGTGTTACGTATGAAATCACAGCACGTGAAGATATCGTTACTCCAGAAGGAACAGTATGGTTCCACAAAGGAGATGTTGTAGATACATTTACTACAGGTGATGGTGTTACAACTTCATCATTGCTTCAGTTAGGTAAATATTCTATTAAAGAAACCACAACACAAACTGGATATGTATTAGATGAAAACAGCTATAACTTTGATATTGAATATGCGGGTCAGATGATCGATGTAGTCGAAATCAAACAGTCTTATGTCAACGAAAGACAAAAGTTGGATTTACAGATCACTAAGACATTTGAAGATGAAGATAAAGAAGCCTACAAAGATGTTGTCTTTGGTGTTTATTCTAAAAAGGATATTACTGTAGATGATAAAGTCATCATTCCTGCTGATGGACTAGTTGGCACATTAACGATTGATAAAGATGGTAAAAATGTTGAACATTTAGATCTTCCTACAGGTGATTATTACGTTAAAGAACTTGAAACAAATGTAGGCTTTAAATTAGATGAAGAAAAACATGATTTCACATTCAACTATGATGAAGATACAACAAAATCAACTGTTATCGTTCCTATGGAATTGCACAATGAAAAACGTCGTATTGAACTAGATGTCAACAAGGTGGATAAAGATCATCATGATCATTTCTTAAATGGTGCCATTTTTGAAGTCTATGATAAGACAGCTAAATCTTTTGTCACTACCCTTGCATCTGGTCAGTTAATGATCGTTGGTGATGATGCTAATGAAGAATACGAAATCTCTAAGGATGAAGATTTCAAAAAGATCATCAAGACAGTTAAAACGGATGAAAATAAACAAATCATCTTAGATGTAGATGATGGAATTTATTATTCTCGTAAAGTTGGTGATGACAAGGTTAGTAAACATGTAATCAAAGATGGAAAAGCAGTATTAGCGGATGCCATTTACGGCCATGAATATGAGTTCAAGGAAATCAAAGCGCCTACTTCTTATCAGTTAGCCGATAAATCCAAAGCTTATAAAGTTGAAGGTGATAAGGATACGGATACAATCATTTATTATTTTGAAAATGCACGTATCGTTGTTCCAAATACAGGGGTATAAATAGTATGAAACATAAGAAAATAAAAATAGCAGCACTTGCGATAGTTACTGCAAGTCTATTAGGTGGCATTCTATATAGTGAGTTTGGAACAAAGAAATCTTATGATTATTCAGAATACTATGTAGAATCTAAACCAAGTAAAACAGCAAAGGATAATAAAGATGATAAAGGAGCTTCTGAAAAGGAGCTTTCTTTATCTTTACTCCAAAAAACAAATAAAGACGTAGTTGGTATTCTAGAATTCGATAATCGGGTTATTTATGAACCTGTTGTACAGGCTCCAGATAATGACTACTATGTGCGAAAAAACATCAAGAAAGAATATGCCAATGCAGGTATCCCTTTTGTATCAGCAGATGGAAATATTGATTCTAAAAATGTTGTCATCTATGGGCATTCTAGTAAATGGAATAGTATCATTTTTACTCCATTAATGAGCTATATTGATCAAAGCTGCTACAAAGAACATCAAACATTCAAGTTCATTACAGAAAATGAAACAAGAACTTATCAGATATTTGAAGTAATGAATGTAGATCTAAACAATTTAAATGATTCTTTAGAATTTACACAATCCAGTTGGGATTCAGATACTTCATTCAATGCCTTTATTTCTGATTCTATCAATCGAGGGCTTTATAAAACAGGTATTTCAGTCAATACGGATGATAAGCTGATGACTTTAGTGACTTGCGATACAAGAAATGATAACAAGAGAATTGTGATACTAGCAAAAAGAACAGACTAATTCAAAAAATCTATAAATTCATGAAATGTTAATAGTTCTATGCTATTGTTGGATTAGATAGATTACAAAACGAGGAGGCATAAAAATGTACGAACCTTACACAAGACAATCATTACCCTCAAAAGAATATCGTGAATTGTTGGGTAGTGCTCTGTGTGTCTTTAGTTCAAATAATGGATTTATTATAGAAAATATTATTCATACAAGCAATGCATATGATTGGTATAATCTTATTGATTTGGAATCTGGAAAACTTAAAAAATCTATAGCAGATACAATTTCTAGAAATACAGGAAATAAGGATATTGAAATATTATTTTCTGAAATAGTTGAGATGAGAAATAGAATAATTCATGGATTTAGAATTACATCAAAACAAGGAGAGCAAATACTTGCGACAAAAACTCGAAAAAAAGATGGAAATATTCAATTTGAAATAACCAAAGAATATTTGTTGGATTTTATAAAGAAAAATGAAGAGCTCAGTGATATGCTTTATAAATATCGTGGATATTAATGAATAAATTCATGTTGAGATACCATATGAAAGCATTACTTCGGTAGTGCTTTTCTTTTACCCTATTTTAGAAAGGACGGTGATGAGATGTCTAATTATAAATCTTCGGATGAAAAAACTAAACAAGCTTTTGAGATGATTGAACAAGGTGTAAAAGATGTTTATTCTTCTGATTCTTTTAAACGATATTTATCTTGTTGCAGCAAATTCCACAATTATTCATTGAACAACACTTTATTGATATTGGCTCAAAAGCCAGATGCAAGTTTAGTTGCAGGATATCGTTCCTGGCAGGCAAACTTTAATCGTCATGTGGATAAAGGTGAAAAAGGATTGATGATTCTTGCTCCTGTAACGTATAAAGAAGATCGATTAATTAATAAAGTAGATGAAAACGGAAATGTTGAATTGGATGAAGCTGGTTCACCTATTCAAGAACAACGGCAAGTGAATGTGACTCGTTTTAAAACAACTACTGTATTTGATATATCACAAACTTCTGGTGATCCTCTTCCCTCTTTGATTCATGATTTAACGGGTTCTAATAATGAAGCTAAGGCAATCATTCAATCCGTGCAATCTATCTGTACAATTCTCATTGAATTTAAAACAGAAACAGAAGATTTGAATCTCATGACAGGAGCTAAGGGATACTATTCTCCTAAAGAAGATAAGATTGTGATTAATAAAGATTTGGAAGATCTACAAATTGCCAAAACATTAATTCATGAGTATGCTCACAGCATACTTCATAAACAAACAGATAAAAATCAAAGCCAACGAGAAATTGAAGCCGAATCGTTGGCTTTTGTATTATGTGATCATTTTGGACTAGATACTTCTGAATATTCATTCGGTTATATTGCTAGCTATGCTGATAAAGATTTTGATGAATTGAAATCTATCTTAGTTAATATTCAAAGTACGGCTCATGAAATGATTGAACAACTAGAACCTGTATTCAAGGAGAAACTGCATATGATAGAAATGAAAAGTAAATATATAACACCATTAGAAATGGAACAAATGAATCATGATATTGTGATTCAAGTTTCTTCTTTGATGGAACAATATAAAGATGCATTAAATGATCCAAATGTATCCACTTCGGATATTCATGAAATGTTGGATCAACAAATCTATGATGTTATCAATAGTAAGCTTGAATATTCTGATCAAGCTTTTTTATTTGGAAACAATCACGACTATTATCAAACACTACGAACAATATGTTTTGAAGCATTCACGGATCCCAATTTTGATTTAAGTAAGAACTGGTTTATTGAAAATTCAATCGAACATAGAAACTATGAATTATTTGAACAGCTTGCCCAACCATTACTTACAAATGATGCTTACTACATGAAATATGCAACACCTGGCTTTATGGATCTGAATGTGGAAATCATTGATGAAAATCGTTTTGCGATGGCTCATAACTATGAATTGAATGGAGATCTAATGGCTGATCCAGATATTGAATTTACAGTGGATAAAGATAACAGACTGCTCTATCCACAGTCTTATCAACAGGATAACCTTCAATTTTATGAACGAGTGGATGGTGATCCATTTCGTGCTAATGAACTCAATCGATTTATGAATCAGTGGATTCACAATATCCAGGAACAAAAATACAAAGTCGAAACGGTTTATACAGATGAATTCGAATTATCCACAAAAGAAAATCCAAGTGGTGTACGTAAGTTTTGTAAAGAACATGGAATTGCAAAAATGGCACCAAAAAACAAGGAGTTGGAAAGATGAGTCAACGATTTATACGAAAAGACGTTCTAGAAAAAGTAAGAACCTTATCTGCTTTTGATTATTTAAGAAACTATGCTCCAGACCTGTTAGTAAAAAATGGGAGAACAGATTATTATCATCGAGATCATGATTCCTTGCATTTTTCAAATGGAAAATGGTATTGGTGGTCACAAGGCAAAGGTGGAACATCTGCACTTGATTATTTGATTATTGTGGAAGGATATGAATTTAAAGATGCGTGTAACTATTTATCAGATTTAATGAATGTGAGTGCACCAGTTACCACTTATTATCATCCAAAACCTGTAAAACCATTTGAATTACCTATTAAAGATAAGAACAATGATTTAGTGATTCGTTATTTATGTGAAATTAGAAAAATCGATAAAGGAATTGTGGATGATTTCATATCCAAAGGAATGATTTATCAATCCGCTAACTTCAAGAATGCAGTGTTTGTTGGATATGATAAAGATAAACCAGCGTATGCATTTAAACGAAGTATCTTTAAAAATTTTAAATTGGATCATGCTGGAAGTAATAAAGCATTTAGTTTCAACTACACAAATGTAAATAATGATGTTCTTCATGTGTTTGAAGCAGCTATTGATTTATTATCCTATATGACTCTTTTGAAAATGGATGAAATGGATTATACCGAATTTAATTATCTGTCTCTTGCCGGAGCCAGTGATAAGATTACGAGTAAATCAGAAGCGGATATTCCTATTGCACTAAAAGCGTATTTAGAAAGAAATCCAAATATCAAAACAATTATCTTCCATCTAGATAATGATGAAGTTGGTATTGGTGCAACAGCAAAAATCATTTCTATTCTGAATTCAAAATATCAATGCATAGATGAACATCCGAAAATGCACAAGGATGTAAATGAATTGTTATTATATGTTAATAAAACAACAAATAATTTATGAGAAATACAAATAATTTGATTTTGAAGCATTATTTAGCTATGATGATTATGCAAAGAAGAGCTTTTAAAAGCTTGGGCTGGTCGTAAGACCCGGGTCCACACATAGGCGGGTAAGACACCCGCCATTTCTTTTGGAAAGATGAGGATGCATGAAAGAAATCCGAAAAAATATAATTTGTGATTATTATTAAGGGAAAGTAGATACTTTCTCTTTTTTATTATTCAAATTTAGAAAGTAAAGGTGATGCAATTTGAATAAACAATTTGATTTATTTCAGAAAATGAAGATAAAAGAAGTCTGTGAAAATATCAGTCGTATGACCTATGCCTATATCAATCCAGACACAAAGCAGCCGACCGTTGTCCCATCAAAACATTATAAAGATATTCTAGATCAGCCTGTAGAAGTATTGGTTAATGATCAGGTAAAGAAACAATTTTTAAATATCATGTTTAAACAGATGAAAGCATTGAAGGATGAAGAACCAATCCTTTTTAATGAAACATTGTTGTTGATGGACTTAAATAAAACACCAGATAGCTTGGAACTTAATGAAGAAGCTGCATTAAAGATTACAGCTACAGAACTTGTAGAAAATGAAAAAACGCAAAAGAAGAAATTTCATCTTGTGGATAATGAATATTTGAATGCCTATGAATCCACAAAGAACGATTCAGAATTGATGGCTCAACTTTTTGGTGAACAACAAAATGAACGAGTTTATTCCATTGAACTCGATGAAATGGATATGGAAAAGCCAAAGTCAAAAGGAGGAAAGAACAATGACTTACAACACTAGAATTTATAATTACGCAAACTTACATTCAAAAGATAAACAAATCGTACAGGCACAATTACTCATGTTGGAATCTGTAGAAGATACCATTACAAATTACACATATGCAAAAGAAACTTCCACAAATACTTTAGAAACAATTTCCTTTGAAGAAGGAATCAATGCATTAGAAGAAGCAAAACGAAATATGTATAACGATATTGTTGAATACATGATATTTGCGATTGATAGTTATGAAGATGAAGTAAATGAAATAGATACCAGTGATCCCTTCTATGGATTGTATGAAGAAATGGAGAACTTAGAAAATGAATAATATAGAAACTATGGAATTCAGTACAGCTAATCTAGAAAGATTGGCTTTTTATTTTAAGAATTTAAAGATGGAGGTTAGTGGAAAATGGTACACAACGACAAAGTTTTAGATGATGTTAATGCTCTGCTTGATTACAATGCTGTGAAAGATTATTTGTTTATGACAGTTATCAATGTTGAAGAAAATAAAAATGATTTAACCACTATGCCTCACACCATTATTGGAGATCTTGCGATTGTTTATAAAGTCATGATCAAAACTACGGATGAACGTTTTTGTGCAGCTAAGGTTACAAATCAACTGATGGATGCCTATGGAATCGATGTAAATAAACTTCATAATGATGCACTTATCTCATCTCCAAACATGATGAAGCCTGAAATTCTTCCACTAGAAACCATGTTGATGGGAATTCCAAAAGATATAGCCTTAGAAGAAAAAGAACATCAACTTGTTGTTTTGACAAATGAACACAAGACAGATGGTGCAGCCACAATGTTCTATGCAGGGGTTTTAAATGATTTGGCTGAAAAATTAGAACATAACTTATATATTATTCCATCATCAACAGATGAGTGTATTGCATTATGTGATTCGCCATCTTTAAATATTGATCATGTCAAAGAAATGCTTCTTTCAGTTAACAAATCAGAGATGGTCGATCCTGATAAAAAGCTATCTGATCATTTGTATCATTACGATAAAGACGAACACATTTTAGAAAAAGCAGATGACTATGAAAAGCGAATCAATAAACATAAATATTCGCAATTGCTTCATTAGAGATTGGGGATTTCAAAATGATAAAATACGAAGATATCATTAAAAGAATTGCCAATATCGAAAAGAAAAAAATCAAAACTGAAGAACGAATCAAAGCACTTTCGGATGAAAACAATATTCTAACTGCGAATCTAAAATTATTGAATCAAAAGAAGGAAATGCTAGAAAAAATGGATCAAGATCTTGCAGATTTGATTTCGGACAAGAAAAAGACTGTAGCCAATTAATGTCTACAGTTGTAACAAGCAACGTCTTTTGGGGACAAAAGACTAGTATTTAGGGAATATCCCTAAGACCCTGAGCTATCACAAATGCTGATAGCTCTTTTAAGATTGGAGGAAGATGAAAATGTTAAATAGTTTAACACTCTGTTTTGTCAGTTTTCTTGGTGGAGGATTAGTTGGGATGGGTACGGTTTTATTTATTCAAGGTGCTTTCTACAATGAAAACAAAATTGAAGAAAAAAGAAATCAAAGTTAGATTAACGAATCAAGACTTTGATCATCTTAACAATTTAGTTAAAGAATCAAGTCTATCTCGTGAATCTTATTTAAGAATGTGTATAAACGGTTTAGTGCCTAGAGCTGTACCAAGTAAAGAATTAATCGAAGTAATCAAAATTTTAAGAGAGATTGCTGAAAAGATGAATCAAATCGCGATATCTGTTTATACACAAAATGCAATGGATAAATCCTTTTACATGGAAAACTATGAAAAGCTGCAAGATCAAATCAATGAGATTATGATTTTGATTCGACAACCAATCAATATGGAGGAAGTATGGCAATTACCAAAATATGGGCAGTAAAAGATGATTTAAATCGTGTCCTAAACTATATTAAAAATCCAGATAAAACAAAAGAAGATATGAGTGATGGTTTAAAAGAAGTTTTAACTTACACTACCCAAGGCTATAAAACAAACGAAAAAGAGTTTATTACCGGAATCAATTGTGAACCTCGTACGGCCTTAAAACAGATGATGAATACAAAGCTTTCTTACAACAAGATGGATGGTCGCCTTGCCTTTCATGCGGTGCAATCTTTTAAGCCAGGTGAAGTGACACCAGAACAATGCCATGCATTAGGTGTTCAGCTTGCTAAACAAATGTGGGGCAATCGATTTGAAGTGGTTGTTTCTACTCATTTGGATAAAGACCATCTACACAATCATTTCGTGGTAAACTCCGTTTCCTGGGTAGATGGTAAAAAGTATGACAATAAGAAAGCTGATATCGATCACTTCCGTGAATTAAATGATGCGATCTGTAAAGAGCATGGTTTAACTGTCATCACAAAACCAGAAGGCAAAGCGATGAATTATGGAGAATGGAAAGCAGAAAAGAATGATTCTATCTATTTACGGAAATTGATTCGCTATGACGTGGATTCTGTTTTATTGTATGCAAGAACACCTGAACAGTTTCAATCTAGTCTTGAAGAAATTGGATATGTTGTAAATTTGAATGGTAAACATTGGACTTTAAAACATCCACAATCTAAAAGAACATTTCGCTTTTATAAACTGACTCGTGATAATCGCTATGATGAAGAACATTTGATGGAACGGATTAACAGTAACTTCTTGTTTCCCATGCAGTCATCTGTTAAAGATGTTATACCTTGTAAAGAATATCAAGGCAATCATAGAAAATTAAAAGGAATCAAAGCGATGTATATTCGATATTGTTTTGAATTGGGTATTTTACGACCTAAAGGAATACCTCAAAAATATCCAAGTCCAGCACTTAGAAAGGATTTAATTTATATGGAGAAAATCACAGATGAAAATACATTTGTTGGCAAGCATAATCTTGAATCGATTGAAGATGTGCTTGCTTTTAAATTGAATTTAAACAACCAAATAGAAAACTGGATGAATCAAAGAAGATCCATCTACAACAAAATCAAACGAACTCGTGATCCAGAATTAAAAAAACAATTAGAACAGGATCGAGATACGCTCACTTCCAAAATTGCACATGGGAAAAAGGAAATCCGCATATGCGAAGATATAGAAAAGAGAGTACCTGACATTGAAGAAAAATTAAAAATGGTCAATGCATTAGAAACAGAGCGTATGCAAACACAAAAAGAATACGAAAGGAGCTTGAATTTATGAACAGTGCCGATACTGCTGATCAGATGATGAAGATGACATTAGAAGGTATTCAAGTGGCTGCTGAAATTGGATTAAAAGCTGGTGGAACAGCCGCTAAATCTCTGGCTGTTACTTTGTATGCGATTATTAGTGACAACAAGAAAATCAAAGGAAAAACAAATCTAGATAACCTATTAAAATCCAATAAGGAATTAAAAGTATTCGCGATTCACCATTCTGACTTAAAAAAGTTTTGTGAAGAAGCAAAACATTATGGTGTCCTCTATTCTGTATTAAAAGAAAAGAACAATACAGATGGGATCGTAGATATCATGGTCAAAGCAGAAGATGCTTCTAAGATATCTAGAATGGTAGATAAATTTGACTTAGCTACTATTGATACAAAAGCCATTCGTGAATCTGTCTTATCACAAAAGGATATAAAGCCAATGAGTGATGAAGAGCATGATGCATTGTTATCAAAACTGATGGATGAAAAATCAAACCCCAACAAGGCTCGGACAAGCAAGGACGGTACTCCGTTCGAGCCATCTTCAAAAACATTGAAGAGAGAAAACAAGAAGAAAACCGTCGAAAGAAAAAAATCAACAGTTACTATGGATAGACCTTCTGTCCATCAGGAACTAAAGGATATTAAGCAAGAACAGTTAAAATCTTCTGCACCTAAATATCCGGTAAGAAAGAAATCCAAAAAGAAAGTGAGATGACAAATATGCGTAACTGGTTTAAAAAACAAAATGATGAAATGATTGAAATCCAAGTCGATGATACAGAAAGAAGAATCATTGTGCGTGCTCTTGCAGATCTAAGAGATAAACAACGTATGGCACATAAAAACTATGACTTTCTAGATTCATTGATTATAAAAGTTTGTGATGCAAATCCACCTTCTATAAAAGATCATTATGAGAGATGCTAAAAAAGATGAATATGTGTTTCTAGGCTTATTACTAATACCAACAATTTGGGTTGCATTGCTTATTGCACCCTACATGGATAAAGGATTAATCAATGCAATTCCAAATCTTAATGAAGCTTTAAATCATCCATTTCAAATTCAATGGACGAATTCAACATTAAAAACAATCGATATCTTTCTGATAATCTATGTATTAGGTGTTGGGATGTATTTATCTTCAGCTAAAAACTATAGAAGAACTGAAGAATACGGATCAGCTAAATGGACAAATCCCAATACTGTTTGTAAGAAATACGCGAATAAAGATTACTTTGCTAACAAAGTCTTTTCACAAAATGTACGAATGGGGTTAGATGGTAAAAAACATCGTCGAAACTTAAATACAGTTGTGATTGGTGGCTCTGGTGCTGGAAAGACAAGATTTTATGCAAAACCAAACATCATGCAGTGTAATACAAGTTTTGTTGTATTGGATCCCAAAGGCGAAATCATTCGAAGTGTTGGTCATCTATTAGAAGAGAATGGTTATGTCATTAAAGTCATTGACTTGATTGATATGTCTAAATCTCTTGGATATAATCCATTCCACTATATTCAAAGTGATAAGGATGTACTTAAATTAATTACCAACTTGATCCGTAATACAACACCTAAAGGTTCTTCTACCAATGATCCATTCTGGGAAAAGAGTGAAACAGCACTATTGGAAGCGCTGATGTTATATCTGTACCATTATGCACCAGAAGATGAACAAAATTTTACAATGGTCATGGAAATGCTCAATTATGCAGAAGTCAAAGAAGATGAAGAAGACTACGAAAGTCCATTAGATGAGTTATTTAAAAGACTAGAAATGATAGATTCTAATTCATTAGCTTTAAAACAATACAAAATATATAAACAGGCAGCAGGTAAAACCGCCAAATCGATTCTGATTTCGGTTGGTGTAAGACTTGCTGCTTTTAATTTGGAAGAACTTGCATCATTAACCAAATATGACGAGATGGAATTAGAACAGATTGGAGAAAGAAAAACGGCTTTATTTGCGATTATTCCAGACAACGATTCCACATTCAATTTTGTAGTGGGAATGTTGTACACCCAGTTATTTCAAATGTTGTATTACCAGGCGGATTATGTGCATGGTGGAGAACTTCCTGTACCCGTCCATTTCTTGATGGATGAATTTGCCAATGTTGCTTTACCAGATGAATTTGATAAACTTCTTTCAACGATGCGTTCAAGACAGATCTTTGTATCCATTATTTTACAGAACCTGGCTCAGATCAAAGCTTTATACAAGGATAGCTGGGAATCCATTTTAGGTAACTGTGATGAAACGTATTACCTAGGTGGTAATGAACAAAGTACACATAAATACATCAGTGAATTGCTGGGAAAAGAAACATTGGATACAAATACGTATGGCAAATCTGAAGGAAGAAGTGGTAATTATTCTACAAATTATCAACAGACAGGAAGAGAGCTTTTAACCGCAGATGAAGTTCGATTGTTGGATAACAACTATGGACTTCTTTTTATTAAGGGAGAACGCCCTGTTAAAGATAAAAAATATGATTTATTAAAACATCCAAATATTAAGCAGACATTGGATGGAGGACGAGAGCCTTATATTCATGGGCAAACGTATCATTTCATTGATGATTGGCAAAATATTCTTTTGACTGATAACGAATATGAATTGTTAGATCAAGAAGAAGTAGAAAAATATGTAAAGGAGATCAAAGAAAATGAAGAAAACAAAAACAATTAGAAAAGTAGTGTTCTATGCTTATACAGCATTGATACTCATCACAAACTTTATAACACCTGTCTATGCAGCTAATGATCCAGTCACTGTAGTCAATAATTTCAGTGATTTTATGTTTGGACTTATACGTGCTATTGGCATGATTCTATTAGGCTTTGGAATCGTACAGGTTGGTTTATCTTTAAAAAGCCATGATCCAAGCCAGAGAGCCAATGGATTTATGACAGTAGCTGGTGGTATTGTAATTACCTTTGCTAAAGAGATTTTGAATATTATTGTAGGTTAATATATGGATGGAATCATCGATAACCTAACAAGTGCAATCAATACCTGGAATTCTAAGCTTGCTGAAATATGGTTGTTACTGACTGAATCTCCAGAAACATTTAAAGGTGGAGATATATGGAAAATCATTGTAAAAGTACATGAAGGTTTACAAGCTATTGGACTTGCCCTTCTTGTACTTTTCTTTGTATGGGGATTAATACGAACCTGTACAAGCTGGCAGGATGTCAAACGTCCAGAGCAAGCCTTCAAACTATTTCTAAGATTTATTATTGCCAGAGGTCTTGTCATGTATGGAATGGAACTGATGACAAAGATTTTTGAAATTGTACAGGGGATAATTCAATCGATTACGGAAACTGTAGGACTTGGAGTATCCAACGAAACAGTTATACCACAGGAAATAGTTGATGCGGTTAGTAATACAGGATTTCTAGAATCCATTCCATTATGGGCAGTAACCCTATTAGGATCTATATTCATTACAATTCTATCTTTTGTAATGATATTAACTGTTTATGGAAGATTTTTTAAACTTTACATGTACACAGCTATTTCTCCAATACCACTTGCAGCAGCTGCAGGAGAAAGCACACAAAACACAGCTTTTACATTTATCAAAAGCTATGCAGGAGTTTGTTTAGAAGGAGCGATCATTGTCCTTTCCTGTATTATCTTTTCAGCCTTTGCATCAAGTCCACCAGTAGTGGATTCAACAGCATCTAGTGTATCTATGGTATGGAGTTATATTGGTGAATTAATATTCAATATGTTAGTTCTTGTAGGAACAATCAAGATGTCAGATCGAATCGTTAAAGAAATGATGGGGCTATAATATGTAGCTACTCAGTTGCTACATTTGTTGATATTTTGTAAAAAACTGAGTATAATATATACGAAAGGAAGTGTTAATTATGCGTAACGTAATCAATGCTCAAAAAGATGATGTATTTAGAATTCGCATGAACTCAGAAATCAAGAATGAATTAGAAGAAGTTTTTGCGAAAAACGGTTTAACTCTAACTGATGCCGTAAATGTATTTTTTCAGCAAGTATTAAATACAGGTGGTTTTCCATTTTCTGTGACCGAAGATAATGCTGAAAAGATGAAAGCAAAAGCTTTATCTAAATTAATGAAAGAATTGGAAATTGGTATGAATTGTACTGAATCTTATTCAGAAGAAGAAGCCAAAAAAATGTTGGGTTTGTAAAATGAAGATTATTTATAAAAAAGCAGCAATTGATGATCTTCTTAATACCGAAAATTATATTATTAATCAGTTTCATAACGATCAAGCCGCAAAAAAACTTAAAAACAATATTGTAGATACAATTTCATTATTAAAAGATAATCCTTATCTAGGCCCTAAAATGTCAGATCGTTTCGACATAGATACACCATTTCGCTATTTAATCGTATCTAAGCAACTTGTATTCTATAATGTCAATGAAGAGAATATTGAAATTATTAGAATACTTGACTCAAGGCAGGATTACTTATCATTACTATTTTAATTACTACTGCAGGAGCATATTGTTCCTGCTTTTATTATGCCTTTTTGGCAGGAAAGGAACGTAACATGAAAGATTATATTTTAAACAAAGTTGTATTAAAAACCGGAGATTCATTGGATATTGTTGAATCTTCAACTTTACCATTAACAGAAAAATTGATGTATAAAATAGAACATGAAAAAGATAAAATCATTGTTTGTCGTGATGGTGGAAAGATGGTTATTCCTATTGATAACATCTTATTTGCATCGTCTATTCCATTAGATGTTATTCATGAGGATTTTGCTGATGAAATCTAATTTTGAAATCAAAATCAACAAAGAAATAAGAGATTATACGGAAAGTATTTTCTTTGGATTATCCCTTAGACAAAGCATCTTTTCTATCATTGCCTGTATTATTGCGTGTGGTTTGTATTTTTTATGTAAAGATCGATTAGGTACAGAAATGACAAGCTGGTTGTGTATGCTTGGTGCTGCACCATTTGCAGCATTTGGATTTATTCGTTTTCAAGGAATGTATACAGAAGATATTGTGAAAATGGCAATATCTTCTTTTATGTTGTCTACAAGGAATTTGATTAATGTGCCATTTAATCTTTATTGCGAAATACTTGAACCATTCATTAATCAATCAAGAAAGGAGTCAATTGTACATGATAAAAAGCTACGAAAGATTGAAAAAGCTCAACAAAGAAAAAACAAGAGTGCCTAAAACTGTTCAGGATACCATCCCGGTAGACACAATCTATAAGGATGGTATTTTTAAATCTGGTAATAAATATACAAAGAGTTATCACTTCTTAGATATCAACTATAAGATTGCTTCTGGAGAAGATAAAAACAATCTCTTTTTAAGCTATAGTGATTTACTGAATTCTTTTGATTCTTCTGTGATGACAAAGATAACTATCAACAATCGAAAAGTGGATATCAAGAAGTTTAAAGAGGATATCTTGATTCCATTAAAACAAGATAACTTAGATCCATATCGCGAAGAATACAACAATATGCTTTTGGATAAACTATCTGAAAGTGATGATATTATCCAGGAAAAATATATTACAGTTACCATCTTTAAAAACAGTATCGAAGAAGCAAGATTTACTTTCTCCAGAATTACCGCTGAGTATTCTACCTTATTTTCAAGACTTGGCTCTTCCTGTATTGAATTAAATGCGGAAGAACGATTAAAAATGCTTCATGACTTTTATCGTAGTGAAACGGAAGAGTTTTCTCTCGACATGAATGATTTGGCTAAGAAAGGTCATTCTTTTAAGGATTTGATTACGCCTAGAATGAGTAAATACCACAACAAATATTTTGAATTTGATGGTAAATATGGAAGAGTTTTATATCTAAGCAATTATCCAGGATTTTTAAAAGATGAATTTGTATCCGAACTTTGTGATTTAAACAAGAATCTCATGTATTCCATGGACATTATTACAATTCCTACTGATGAAGCAGTTAGAGAAGTAGAAAATAAGTTTTTAGGTGTAGAAAAGAATATTACCGATTGGCAAATGAAACAAAATCGGAATAATAACTTCTCTGCTATCATCCCTTATGACATGGAGCTACAACGTAAGGAATGTAAGGAATTCTTAGACGATTTAATTGTACGAGATCAAAGAATGATGCTTTGTAACATTACGGTTGTTCATCTTGCCGATTCATTAGAAGAGCTGGATAAAGATAGTGAAACATTAAAAGCAGTAGCTCGAAAATATGTTTGTGAATTAGAAACACTCTACTTTTCAAAAAGACAATTGGACGGTCTACAGACAGCCCTTCCTATTGGAGTCAACAAACTTAATATCACTCGTACCCTGCTTACAGAAAGTGCTGCTGTATTTATTCCCTTTAGAGCACATGAAATCATGCAGAAAGGTGGTATTTGGTATGGGCAGAATGCCATTACCAACAATCCGATTCTTTGTAACAAAGCTTTATTACAAAACCCAAACTCTTTTGTATTAGGTATTCCTGGATCAGGTAAATCTTTTCTTACAAAAGAAGAAATTGAATTCTTAATTCTGTCTACGAATGACGATATTATTATTGCGGATCCAGAAGGCGAATATGATCCAATCATTAAAGCGATGAAAGGACAGATTATTCGTATTGGAACAAATAGTAAAGACTATATCAATGCCATGGATATGTCCGAAGGCTATGGTGATAGTGGCAATGCCATTGCAGATAAATCACAATTTATCATGTCCTTATTTGAACAGTTAGATACAAATCATGGTGGTATATCTCCAATTGATCGTTCTATTATCGATCGTTGTGTATCTTTGGTTTATCAAGATACCATGAAAAACAATTATGTTCCAACATTAAAACATCTTTACAACAAGTTACTTGAACAAAGTGAACCAGAAGCTAAATCATTAGCTATCAAACTCGAATTATTTACAAATGGATCCTTGAACATTTTTGCCCATGAAACCAATGTAGATATCAAATCTAGAATCCTATCTTTCAACATCTTTAATTTAGGAAAACAATTAAAGACGATGGGATTACTTGTAATTACGGATGCCATTATCAATCGTGTCAATGAAAATTGGAGAAAAGGAAAACGTACACATGTCTTTATTGATGAGATTCACGTTATCTTTGAAAATGAAGAAAGTGCAACCTTCTTTGCATCTGCATGGAGACAATTCCGTAAAAGAGATGCCTATCCAACGGGTATTACACAAAATGTTAAATATCTTCTCTCTTCTCAGCAAGGTACAAGCATGTTGTCGAACTCTGAATTTATTGTCATGTTGAATCAATCTGCCAACGATAGAGAAGATTTAGCTAGACTTTTAAATATTTCAGAAGAACAGATGGGATACATTACAAATGCACCAACTGGATCTGGATTAATCAAGTATGGAGGTTCCATTGTTCCTTTTGTGAATAAGATGCCAAAAGGATTATTGTACGATCTCAATACAACGAAGCCTGGGGATCGAAAGCTTCTAATGAACTAATATATTTCAGGGAACTTTTTATTATATTTGTTGTGAATAAGTTTCCTAAATTTTATAACTCGGATCTATATAGACCTATACATCAACGTATTTCTTATTATTTCAATTAACTGATTCAATATGATAAAATTTGTTTAAGAAATACTTTGATGGGAGTTGGATATAATGAATAATTCAAAAATCAAAATTTCTAAGGAAAAGAATGCAATAAAAGGAACGGATAAGAATGTCCAAATACAGGATTTTAGATTGAACGAATCCGATTTTAATCCATTAATTGGTAAGTGCTTCAAGAAGTATCGTTGTGATTCATTTGAGTATACAAACGGTGTAACAGGAATTGTAGGAATCTATATTGATGATAAAACATTCGAACTACGAAATGAGCAAAAATCTATTCAATACTTTGATTCAGTAGATGATATAGCTTTATGGACATTTAAAGAAGTAAATGCAAATGACATTCACTCTTTTTTTGAGGATACAAACCAAATCGATACTCCAGTTAATGAAATAGTGAAGAAAATCACTTTAGTAAATGAGCTTCAAAAAGTGAAATTTTTTAATGAAATCTATGAAATGTTGATAACAAGAGCAATTATATTTCATTTAGGAACTAAGGATATCTACTTTGAAAAAGATAATACAGCTTTTTCTGAAGAAATAGAAATCAAACGAGGACACAAATTAATAGATGAATTTCCAAAGAAAAATGATTTTTTCTTAAATCAATGGGTCAACGGAATCTCTTCATCAGTTGAAACTGAATTTGTTTCATTAGATTAGTTATATGCAGGATTGTAAGTTATACAGTCCTGCTTTTTTACATACAAAGGAGTTGACGAATTTGAGAGATATTAAGACAAAGCAAAAAATGCAAGCTATTAAAACAAAAGATACAAAGGTAAATATTCAGCATTTTATTAAGCAGCAGACTATCAATAAACATAGTAGAAAAGTTGATAAAAAAGAGGATGCTCCTGTTAAATCCAATCCACAGGTACAGGCTACAAATAAAGTAAGTGTTGCAGCAAAACAAACTGTAATTGAATCTAAACATCGTACTACTAAGTTTATTAAGCAAAAGCATCATGAATATAAGATCAAATCATTTAGTAAGAAAACGATTATTGAATCAGGACATGCTGTCCAGCCACAAAGAATTTCATATATATCCAAAACAAAGAAGCATGTTGTGAATAAATTGAATGCTTCAAAGATGAAAAAATCTACAGAACAATTTGTTTCCAAGCCTATTGTCCAAAATACAACACACGCTATAAAGAAATCACTTCATATTGTTAAGAAGAGTGTATCTACATTGAATACACTCTTTTCTTTTGGAACGGGATTGATCTTGTTAATTGTGATTACTCTGTTTGTTGGCACATTTAGTGTATTAGCTCAAGATGGTGGATCTAACAGTGAAATTGTTTCTTTAAGTGAAGAAGTTATTGCGTATGAAGATACCATTCGTAAATATGCAAAAGAATACGATATAGAAGATTATGTATCTTTACTTCAAGCGATTATGATGCAGGAATCCGGTGGCAAAGGAAGTGATCCAATGCAAGCTAGTGAATCAGGATACAATACAAAATATCCTAGAGTTCCTAACGGTATTACAGAACCGGAGTATTCCATAGATGTTGGTACACATACCTTTTCGGATTGTGTTAAAAAGGCAAATGTAAAAGATCCATCCGATACAGAACATATCTACCTTGCACTTCAAGGATACAACTATGGATCTGGCTATATTGAATGGGCACTTTCTAATTTTGGAGGTTATTCCAAATACAATGCTCAACAATTCTCCGATATGAAAAAGCAAGAATTGAATGTATCAGGATATGGAGATCCATCCTATGTAGATCATGTAATGCGTTATGTAGGAATTACCTTTAGAGGTGGAACTAATCCAAACTTTAATAACATAGAAGCATGGATTACAAAGAATCCATATGCTAAAACAGGCTTATATGGCCAATGCACATGGTTTGCTTGGGGAAGATTCTATGAGCTATATGGATATGATCCTGGCTTTACTGGTAATGGATGGGATTGTGTAGATGAACTACTAAAAGCACATCCAGATAAATTTGAAAGATCCACTATTCCTAAAGCTGGAGCAGTATTTTCTGGCATTGGTAAAAACCATGTTGGTATTGTTTTAAAAGTAGATGGTAATAACATTACAATTCAAGATGGTAATTATGATGGCATTACCAATACGTTTGAAGATGCGAAAAAAGATTGGCAAACCAACACCTATACTCTTGATTACTATAGATCAAGAATGGGAGGTATTGTATTCGCCAATCCAAAGTAAAAGTGGAGAAACCATCATCTCCACTTGTTTGCATTTTGATGTTGTTCAACAACCTTCTTTGCCTCTTCTTCTGTACGATACAATTTACTTTCACGAACACGTGTTCCAGAAGTACCACAATTACCATCTGAAAATCGTATTGTACAAAATCCACCAGCATTACGAATAACAGTAGCTTTCTTGATGAAAACGGAAGAGGAAATAAAGTAAACAACATCTCCTTCATTAAATCGTTTCAAATTATCATCTCCAAACAATTAATTCACAAGTATATTTTAAAAGATGAAAAAATTCTTGTCACTAAAATAATCCCATTGATTTTTCAATGGGATTAGATTTGATACTATAGTGATCTTAGCATTTTATCAATTGTTTTTTTCTTCTGTTCTTTATTAGGATGTACGTACAAATTTAATGTTGTACTAATGTTAGAATGCCCTAATAAAACAGAAACGGTTTTATAATCCGCTTTTGATTCTATACATCTCGTTGCAAAGCTGTGGCGTAAACCATGAAATTTTAATTCCGGTATATCTAACTGTTTACAAAGCTTTTTATAGTAATTTCTATACGTTCTTGGCTCAATTGGCTTGATATCATTAGAAATTACATAATAGTTTTCATTTACCACTTTATTTAGAGATTTAAGCATCTTTAGCAATTCACTAGACATTGGAATATCTCTAACAGAATTAGCAGTTTTAGGTGTATCTAACAGTAACTCTGTATGTCTTGTTTCGCCTTCGATAATATAGATGCGTTGCAACGTATGTCTGACTTTTATTACTCCTTCAGCAGTATCTACATCACACCATCTTAATCCGCAAATTTCACCAATGCGCATACCAGTGCTTAAACAAATAAAAATACCTAAATTTTTAAAAGTGAAATTATTTCGTAAATGCTCCATAAACTTTTTTTGATCCGCTTTTGATAGCACATCAAGATCCTTTTTTTCTTGCTTTGATGGAAATTTAGCATCAATTTGAACATATTCTAAATATCCATTTTTAATTCCAAACTTCAAAATCATTTTTAATACAATGATAATGTCTCGTATTGTTTTTTCACTTAAACCAGCATCTAACTTATCAAAAACGAACTGCTGAATCTTTTCCTCGTTTACTTCATAAAGATCACCAAAATAAGGTTTAATGTGATTTTGAATTAGTAATTGATAAGCTGCATATGTAGATTTCTTTACATACTTTTTCTTTTCCTCCTTCCATTCTTCAGTAATTTGATTAATTGTTTTTTCTTTGACCATTTTAATTCCTCCTCTCTGGTCAGATCAAAACAATATGAAATTTTTATTGATATATGTTCCTAATTTGAGATTTTCTCAATTCATAGAACCATGGAATAATTATATAGTTTCAGAACTATTGACTACATTTCCTACAAATTCTTTATCTTGGGACCAACTAGTAGAAAATCAAGACTCTTCTTTAAAAAATTTACATTATGGCTTAATTCATAATGGATTTGAAACTACATGTATTACCGGTGAAAATCAATTGTTTCCCTATATTAAGCATTCATTTATTCCGACCAAATATGCATTAATTCAAAATGGAGATTTAATTTTAGCTGATGCATCTGAGGATAGAAAAGATGTAGGCAGACCTGTAGAAATGTTGGATATTGGCAATCAAAAGATTGTTTCAGGATTACACACAATACACGCAAGAAATAAAACAAATTTAATCGTTAATGGATTTAAAGGGTTTTATTTCCAATCTAGTGCAATGAAGCAGCAAATATTTAAAATTGCTAATGGAAGTAAGATTTATGGTATTTTATCATCAGCTTTTAGCGAGCTTAAAATGTTTATTGAATATAACGGATGGGCAAGCCCATCCAATACGGTAAAATAAGTCCAGTTGATACGGTGACGAAGTCCATTGAATCCGTTGTATAAGTCCACACCTATATTGTAGATATAAACTATCATCCTCCTGTTGTAAGATAAAAACAGGTAAGTAAGTATACTTATCTAGTCTTGCAATTAGGAGGTGTTTTTTTATGCGAGATGTTAAAAAAGTTTTGGAAATGAGATCACAAAACTATAGTCAGCGACAGATTTCTGTATCTCTTAAAATTTCAAGGGATACAATAAGAAAAATTTTTAATGTAGCTGATGACAAGAAAGTGTGTTGGTCATCTGTTAAAGATCTCAGTGAATCAGATGTCCAAAATTTATTATTTGAACAGGAGACGAAAATCAATTTATCCATTAAGCAACCTGATTTTGATTACATCCATAAGGAACTGTTAAAGCCAGGAACCACAATCAAGCTGCTATGGGAAGAATATGTTGATGATTGTCGGTCAATCAAGAGTCCTTTTTACCAGTATAGCTACTTTTGCGAACGATATCGTGATTACGTTAAAAAGCATAATCTTACGATGCATATCAATCATAAACCGGGTGATAAAATGATGGTTGATTGGAATGGCACCCGTATGTATGTGTATGATCGTTACACAGGAGAAGCAATCCCTGCATATTTATTCGAGGCAACATTACCATTTAGTATGTACAGTTATGTTCAAGCATGTCCAAGCATGAAAATCAATGATTGGGTCGATTGCCATATCCAGGCTTACCGTTATTTTGGCGGAGTTACAAGGATTCTGATTCCAGACAATCTAAAAGTAGGAATTATCCAAAACAAGAAATATGAGGATCCAATATTAAACAAATCATATCAGGAAATGGCAGACTATTATGATACAACTATTATTCCAACAAGAGTGCGTAAGCCTAAAGATAAGGCAGCTGTTGAAGGCGCGGTTGGAGATTGTACAGTAGCCATTGTCGGTAAACTTAGAAACAGGAAATTCTTTTCGTTTGAGGACCTAAACAAAGCAATTATCAAAGAATTGGACAATTTCAATAACAGACCTTTTCAGAAAAAGGAAGGTTCCAGAAAAAGCGTATATTTAGACGAAGAACTTCCGTTTATGAAAGCTCTACCTGAACAGCCATTTGAGTTGAGTGTATGGAAACGAGCTAAAGTTCAATTAAATTATCACATTTAATGTAAAGCTTCGCATTAAATGTGAAATGGAAAGTCAGACAAAATGTAAAGTCGCCATGAACATCGTACTCATAAATCAAGCATAATTGAAGTTCACTTTACATTTTGTCTGACTTTCCATTTCATATTTCGATAGAAAAAATGAATTATTCTGTGCCATATGAATACGTTGGAAATTATGTAGATGTAAAAGTCACAAAAAGAACTGTAACTGTATATTATAAAATGAATCAAATTTGTACCCATGATCGATTATATGGTCGTATCAATCAATACTCAACAAATGAAAGTCATATGCCGGAGAATCACCAAAAATTTCAATGGAACAAAGACCGTTTTATGAAGTGGGCTGCCTCTATTGGAGACAATACTTCGATTTTAGTTTCCAAACTGTTTGATCGTTATAAAGTTGAAGAACAAGCTTATAAAGGTTGTATGTCATTGTTGAAACTATCAGATAAATATGGAAAAACCAGACTGGAAAATGCGTGTCAATTGGCGTTGGATCACATCAGTCAGCCTGGCTATAAAAATATTAAGATGATATTACAGTCAAATCAAGATTTGAAAGATAAAAATGATAATGTACAAAGTGAATGTGATATGCATGCCTTTGTGCGAGGAAAAGACTATTACGGAGGCAAGAACAATGGATAAGAGTGAATTGATAGAAAAATTGAAGAAAATGAGATTACCAGTTATTGCAGAACAATATGAATTACAAAGTGCAAGCCCAGAATACAGTCAATTATCATTCGATGAACGGTTCAGCGAATTAATTGATATGGAGTATGATAGTCGAGTAAATCATACAATAGAAAGATTTATCAAGAATGCACATTTTTATGATTCTACAGCAAGTATGGAATCAATTAATTATAATCCAGACAGAAAACTCGATCGCTCGCAAATGGAGGAATTGTCTACAAACAATTATATAAACAACGGGTTGAATGTAATTTTTGTAGGAGCATCCGGCTGTGGTAAAACATGGTTATCAAACGCTTTGGGGATCCATGCCTGTAGAGATAGAAAAACAGTTTTATATATTCGGTTACCAGAACTATTCTCAAAATTTGAAGAAATGAGGATTCAAGGAAAATATAATGAATATCTAAAAAAACTAGGAAAGTATGATCTAATGATACTAGATGAATTCTTATTAAAATCGACAAGTGAATCAGAAAGAAGTGATCTACTTGAATTGATGGAAATAAGGTGTAATAAGAAATCAACAATATTCTGTAGTCAATATTCATTTGATGGTTGGCATCAATTATTAAATGGAGGACCTATAGCGGATGCGATATTAGATAGGATAATTAATTCATCTTATTTGATTACATTACATGGAAAATCATTAAGAGAAACATACTCTAAATTAAAAGATAAGAAATAACCAAAAAACACGGTTGATTTAATTTGACCGTGTTTTTTAGTGGACTTGTATTACGTATTAAGATTTAAAAAAGATGGACTTCTTTAACGGATTATGTGGACTTCTGTAGCATATTGCATGGACTTCAGATAGCGGAATACTCAGTTTATACCAGAAAAACAAGAACAGAAGAAAATCGTTGACCTGATGATTAAAATTGAGGAAAGGATACAAACTCAAAGTAAAATCATTGAATTAAAACAATCTTTAATAAAAGACATTGAAGATAGGATTTTGTGGAAAACAACCAATGCACAAACAAAACCTATCAGAGAATTTTTAACTGAAATAAACGATAAAAGTATAATTCAAAATCAATATCCCTTACTAAGTTCCACAAAAAAAGGTCTTTTCTTACAAACAGATTATTTCAACAAAGAAGCAGCAAGCTCAAATAATATTGGATATAAAATTGTTCACAAAGGAGATATTATAATTAGTCCTCAAAATTTGTGGATGGGTAATATAACCTATAATGATAAATTTGATAATGGATTAGTATCGCCTTCATATCGTATATACAAAGTTAAAGAAGAATATAATGCTTTTTATATATCTCGCATCATGATGTCATATCGCGCTTTATCATTATATAAGAATATATCAGAACAAGGCGCGAGTATAGTGCGACGAAATTTAAATGTTGATGCATTTAATGAGTTATGTTTTCCAATTCCAAATATAAAAAAACAAGATGAAGTTGGCTTATTTTTAAGTAAACTTCATCAAGAATTAAAGTGTGAAACATGGATACTAATGCAATTGAAAAACCAAAAAAATTATTTGTTAAATAAAATGTTTATATAAACAAATTACGTAATAGATATTTTTTCTGTTTTTCTAATCGTTCAAGCTCTTCGTTTAATATGCATATTTTTTCATCTAGCATTTCAAACAATGCTAGATTTTTCCTTTGTATGAGCAAGTTGGGAACAAAAATCGTAAAATTTTCTAAATCCTTTTTTTGAATATTAGGTAAACCAGTTCCTATTCTTAAATTCATTATTTCCTTTTCTTTGTGCTTCAAATAATGATATAAATATTTATTTTCTACTATTAATGGATTTACATTCTGTATTGTGTAACAGTGTCCACCGCTCCAAAAACGCTCTTTATTAAATTGGACATATCCACAAGAATTTCCGCCTTCACTGATTGAAATTGTATTTTCTGATACATTATATGAATCAAGATAACCAGATGGGAGTGTTCCACCATTCATCATATAATAACTCCCATTAGATAGTAGTTGATTATTGTTTATTTGATCACCTTTAACTATGTTAGCTAATTGTTTAAGTTTATAATCAGCACAATTTTCTTTAAACATCCAATTATATATTCCCATTTTAAGAGAATTATAGTCGTCAATGATTTTACTTTGAATCTCAATCATCTCATCTATTTTGGTTAATAATTTGACA
>ENA-ORRU01000600-ORRU01000600.1-human-gut-metagenome-genome-assembly--contig:-NODE-600-length-26840-cov-108.605488_pt1 | contig 26840 bp, 19 predicted proteins | sample MGYA00242184_ERZ509151 | MGnify/ENA primary metagenome ERZ509151 (study PRJEB26280, sample SAMEA2338667) | human gut metagenome | biome: human gut; feature: human-associated habitat; material: faeces... | reverse complement strand
CTGCCGAGCGAATCAACGACCCAGACAACTTCCTCAGCCTGCTGTTCTATTTCGGTATGGTGACGATAGACGGAACCTATGATGGTGAGACCAAGTTCATCATCCCGAATGAGGTAGTGCGTGACCAGATGTACACCTACCTGCTCGACACCTACAAGGAGAACGACTTGGTATATGATAGATATAGCAAAGGTAAACTGGAGAGCAAACTGGCTTATCATGGAGAATACAAGCCATACTTTGAATATATCGCCGACTGCCTGAAGAAGTACTCCTCACAGCGAGACAAGCAGAAGGGAGAGGCTTTCGTGCATGGCTTCACCTTGGCGATGACGAGCCAGAACAAGTTCTATCGCCCTATCTCTGAGCTGGACAATGACGGCGGCTATGCCGACATCTTCCTCTCTCCACTCTGTGACATCTACAAGGACATGGTGGATTCATACATCATTGAGCTGAAATATTGCAAGAGCCAAACCACAGATGAGCAAGTGAAAAAACTCTTCGAGGAGGCTTCAGCTCAAATTTCCCGCTATGCGGACAGTGACATGGTCAGAGAGGCGGTAAAGACCACAAAGCTCCACAAGCTGGTGGTTATCTACCGCGGAGCGGAAATGGTGGCTTGCGAGGAGATAAGGATATTGCTATAGAACGAACCGTTATCCGGCTGGATACCTGGCGGATAACGGTTCTTGAAAAATCGCTGGTCAGCAAATTCACAGAGTGTTCAGTATTCAGTATTCAGTTTTTTTCGGGATAGTTACCCTTTCTATGGTTATAAATTGTAAGTATATATTTTATATTATATATATATATAATATACTATCTATACAGAGGATGGTAACAAGAGCGAAAAAAACTGAATACTGAATACTGAACACGTTTCCCTGTAATCGGGTATTACTTTGTAATATGCTGATTTATATCGCAAAACATAGTTTTCGACACCACAAAAAAAATAGAGATGCGCCCCATAAAACATAGAGCTTGTTTTTTAACGAAGTTTCAAATCGAAAGTGTTTTGCTGAAAATCGCTCCTTATCACAGGCAAAAATTTGGTAGATACAGAAATTCTTCGTATCTTTGCACCAGCAATCGAAGGAACAGCCTATCGTGCCAAAAGGCGGTCATAATAGAAGACCGGGGCGGGGCTTAAATGATGGCAGGCGCCGGTCATCAATGAAGACCCAAAAGCAGAATGCGTTCGCCATCTCGCAGTACACCGATGTGATGACCATCGAGAAGTTTGCCAAGCACATCACTTCTCACGGCAGCGTATATTCCAGAGCCGACATCAGCGCCATCCTCTACATGGCAGTGGACTGCATGAGAGAGATGCTGCTCGAAGGCAAGAATTTGTTCGGAAACAATAAACAATCACGAGTTGTAAATAGCATAACCCGCACAAAATAGCATTATTAGAAACATTTCAATTGCAAACTCCACATATCATTTTTTCAGCCATACATATTTATATATAGATGAAACTATTACAATTTTATCGCGATTAAGTTTTATTAACGGACCCCCCTATAATTCATTATTTTTCACTAAATTTGCAGCCGAATACAAAAGTATAGGTAAATAAGTAAATAAAAGATATATAAGATCTTGAGTTTAAAACTCTATTGATAATAATGTGTGGATTAACAAGAAATAAGATTCTGATCATGGCTTTCATGTTCTATGGGGCAAGCCTTGCGGCTCAAAACCACCAGGACGTGCAGGATTCTGTAAGAATTTATTTCAAGCAGGGAAAGATAGATCTCGTTCCTACCCTGCGAGAAAACCAATCGGCACTGAACAGAATCGCAGATACAATGCGTATCACTTACGCAGACTCTGCCTATCAGTTGCGAAAGATCCTCGTAGTGGGCGGTGCCTCACCCGAGGGAAGCGTGAAATTCAACCGTTGGCTGTCTGAGAAAAGAGCAAAGGTATTGTTCGATTATCTCTCCCGCTATGGTGAATTGCCCGATTCGCTAAGAACTACCCATTACTTAGGAAGAGATTGGAATGGCCTGATCAGGCTGGTGGAAAATGACCCACAACTCCCCTACCGGAAGGAAACCCTTTCCATGCTGCGCCAGATAGCCAGCGAACAGAAAAGCGGTGCCCAGGCGGAGGAGAGACATCTGCAGAAGATACAGAAGCTGCGAGGGGGTACACCTTATCTATATATGTACAGGAAATACTTCCCGCTGCTCCGATCATCCAAGCTGCACCTATGGTACGAGAAGGTGCACCGCTCGGAGATTCCGAAACCGGAAAATCTGAATTCAGAGATTCAGAAATCGGATACTACTGCTGCAGCGTTCATTCCACCAGCAGATACCATCATCGTCGCCCCCGACACCCAGTCCATCGCATCGCAGCGAATCCGGAAACCTTTCTATATGGACATCCGGACCAATATGCTCTACGATGCGTTCCTGATTCCGAACATCGGAGTGGAGATGTATCTGGGAAAAAGATGGTCGGTGGCTGCCAACTGGATGTACGGATGGTGGAAGACCGACCGCCGACACTGGTACTGGCGAGCCTACGGCGGTGACATCGCCATCAGAAAATGGTGGGGAAAGGCTGCCGGGGAGAAACCGCTCACCGGACACCACATCGGCATCTACGGTCAGATATTCACATACGACTTCGAAACCGGAGGCCGCGGCTACATGGGTGGAAAGCCCGGAGGCACGCTCTGGGACAAGATGAACTACATCGTGGGAGCCGAATACGGCTATTCGCTGCCCATCGCCCGAAGGCTGAACATCGACTTCACCATCGGCGCCGGCTATTGGGGCGGCATCTATCACGAGTATAAGCCCGAAGCTGACTACTACTTATGGCAATCCACCAAGGAGCGCCGCTGGATAGGTCCCACCAAGGCAGAGATTTCGCTGGTATGGCTGATAGGAAACGGCAATACCAACCGCAAGTTCTCAGGCAGGAAGAACAGAGAGAAAGGAGGCGGAAATGAGCAGGATTAGAATCTTCAGAGGATCAGGAATCTTCAGAGAATTTAGAATCTTCAGAGGATCTGGAATCATCCAAGCCCTCAGCCTGATGCTCTTTCTTCTGATACTCTCGTCGTGCGAGCACAAGGAATTCCGCTACGTCACCTCCTCGTTCCGCTCATTAAGGGTGGAATTCAATTGGGAGCGATATGAGGATTTTCAGAAGCCGGAAGGCATGCGAGTGATTTTCTTTCCGAAAGATGGCACAGGCGATCCGTGGATCTTCGATTTTCCGAACGGAGAAGGAAGGCAGATCGAGTTGCCCGAAAACGAGTATCGCGTCATCTGCTACAACTACGATACGAGCGGCATCTATTGGGAGAATCCCAACAGCTTCGTGGAGTATCTTGCCAAGACCCGCAGCGTACTGGCACCTGACAGCGCCAAAGCCTGCACCACTCCCTCCTGGCTCTGTGGCGACCACATCGACTGGGTATCGCTGGAGAATATTCCAGAAGGCACGGAGAAGGTAATCACCCTGTATCCGGTGAGGATGGTGAGCCGATACACCTACGAGGTGAATGGCATCCAGAATCTGGAAAGAGTGGCGGATATCCGTGCCAGCCTTTCGGGGATGTCAGGATCACTGCTGATGGCGGAAGACAAATTGCCCGATGGAGTTTCGGAGAATCTTCTTTTCGGAGGCGAGACTGCCAATAATCAGATCAAGGGCGGTTTCTACACCTTCGGCTACTGTCAGAGCCTCGCCACGCCCCAGGTATTCAAGCTTTACCTGAAGAGCAGGGATGGCAAGGTGTATGTATTGGAGCAGGATGTTTCAGCACAGGTTCACTCGGTACCCGTAAGGGGTCATCTCGGTGATGTGCATCTCATCATCAATTTCAACTTCGCCGTTCCGGATAACAAGAATGATGGAGGCGGAGGAGGAGGAAACAATTCCAGCGGTGGTGCCGGCTTCGATGTAGGAGTTGATGATTGGGCGGATGTGAACGAAGATATTATATGTTAAGGATTTAACTTAGTAAAAAAAATAAGACTTTAAATAGTAAAAGATAAATATTAAAAAAAATTGAACTGTAAATTATGAAAAAGGTAATTTTTGGAACAGCATTGGCCTCTATGGCATTGCTTTCAGCATGCTCATCAGACAACGAGCTTGCAAATGTGGGAACAACAGCTAACAACGCTATCGGATTTCATGTAGTTGGTAATAAGGCGGAGACAAGAGCTAACATTATCGATGAGAGCGAGGACATCAAGAACACCGATTTCAATGTTTTTGCATTTACGAAAAACGAAGATGGCAGTGATGGTGCTATTTTCATGGGTGACAAAACAGACAACGTACTCGGCAAGAAAGGCATAAAAATCAACCATACAAAAGGCGATTGGGATTATGCTGATCCATCTGATCTCCACTATTGGCCACAGGATACTCATTTGAATTTCTACGCTGTTAATCCAGCTACAGTAGAAGGCGATATGCAACAAACCTATAACTGGTCAATAGAAAAAGACGCAAAGACAATCTCATATACAAGCGCTGACGAATATGGAGGCAGTGAAGTCAATTACGATGTAATGTATGGTATCACTAAAGATCAGACACAAGCATCAAATAACGGAAAGGTAAAATTCCAATTCAAACATATTTTGTCTCAGGTAGTGTTTAAAGCTAAGACTGCATTAGCTAATATGGAGGTAAATATCAAGGAAATCAAGATTCATAATTTCAGACTTGGTGGCGTCTTTACATTGCCAACAGAAAATGCTTCAGAAGGAAGTTGGAAGTTAAATGACCCAGCCATCCCTCAATTAAAGTGGGGACAATTCACTGTTGTAAAAGACAAGGACATCAATGTAACCAGCACTGGTACAGATATTTCTGTTGATGCGCCAATGTTGTTCGTACCACAGACCTTGAAGGCTTGGAAAACCAATGCAACAACAGCAAAGCCAAAGGCAGATGCTGACACAAGCGGGGAAGCATATTTGGAAATCACCTGCAAGATTAAGCAGGCAGGCGTTTATGTATTCGGTTCAGAGAGTGCATACAAGACTCTCTACGTACCATTTGGTACAACATGGGAGATTGGCAAGCGCCATATCTACACCCTCATTTTCGGCGGTGGTTATAATGATCAGGGTCAGGCAATCTTGAAGCCAATCAACTTCGAGGCAGAGACTACAAAATGGGAAGATGATATCAAGAACAATAACAATGGCAATGACATTAACATTGATAAATAATATGTAATATCAAACATACCCCAAAAACAATATAAAGCGATGCTTGCAGATTTTTGCAAGCATCGTTTTTTATTATCCCTTTCTCCCGCCATTCCAACCCAATGTGGTGGGGTTCATAAAATGAAGGTCACCACCCAGCCCGTCCCCTTACGCCCTGAAAGGGCAGAAGCTCCTAGCCCAGGGCATCGCCCTGGGTAATCATGACGCAAGTTTGTCGCCCTGTAAGGGCAAAAGCTTTCATATACCAGACGAAATACAAAGCTTTTGCCCTTACAGGGCGCCTTACTGATTGCCATTATACCCAGGGCGATGCCCTGGGCTAGGAGCTTCTGCCCTTTCAGGGCGTGTGGGGCTTACCTGATAGCTTCTGTCCTTTACCTTTCCCTTCGGCCGGTGACCGTTGGTTCAGGGCGTATTGGGTAATTTCAACCGTACAGGTCGAACTTTTTTCTCTCAATTTCCTTATTCTTCCCTAATCTTCCAATCACAGATGGTTCGCTGAGTGCTATCGTAATTAACACCAATCTTAAACAGGCGCTTGCCATCGGCAGAATACGGAATCAGATATCCCTTTTCGAATATCTTCATTAGGTACGCCTATAGTATATACTCCAATAATAGGATTATATTTTTTAATTGAGAGAATTCCATATTGAAAAAGGAAAGGAATTATGTCAGCCTCCCCGAAAGGAATTTCAGGCAAATCGTGAATTTTATAATTCTTTGTTACATCAAAATTATAAAGGTATTCAGTGGCAGTTTTATGGATGTATGAATTGGTAAACCAGTAAGGAGCAATATCCCGTGCATTCAGCGCTTTTACCAGACTGAACGGATTGAAGACATCCTCTGATTTCTCGCTGAAATGATAGCCGTCGTAGAATCTTGTCAGCTCTGCCAGACATTCCTCATACGTCATACCCAGGTCTTCTCCCAATGCCTCTATATCCGGTTTCATCTGTGTGGTAAGTTCCTTCTTGCTGATACCACAGATTGCAGAATACTGGTCGAACATGCTGATGTTTTCGAGGTTGTTGAGCTCGCTGAAGATGCTGAGCTGCGAGAACTTGGTGATGCCCGTGATGAAGGTAAACTCCAGGTATGGATCGAGCTTTTTCAGAGGACTGTAGAAGTTCTGCATGATGCGGCGGAGCGGCTGCAGGTTCTCCTTTTCATGCACCACATCCAGCAATGCGGCATCATATTCATCAATGATAACAACCACCTTTTCGCCCGTCTGCTCGTAAGCCCGCTTTACGATACCATCCAGCCTCTCGTTAGGATAATTTTCTCCTTCTCCTTTACCATAAAGTTTCTCGTAAGGCAAAAGCTGTAGATTCAGATAACTGTTCAAGGCATCAGCATCAAAGTGCTTGGCACCGCTCAAGTCGAAATGAAGCACTGGGTGCTTCACCCAATCCTTCTCATAATCAGCAATGGCTAATCCCTCGAAGAGTTCCTTTCTTCCCTCGAAATAAGCCTGGAGAGTAGAGGCAAAGAGCGACTTGCCGAATCGCCTTGGACGACTCAGAAAGACGTATGCCATCTGCTTTTCTCTAAAATCCACAATGTATTGGGTCTTATCTATATAGAGATAACCTTTCTCGCGGATTTTTTCAAAGGTCTGAATTCCTACTGGATATTTATTTACTATTTTTGCCATATTCCTACATGCTTTACGTTTTGCGCTGCTAAGTTACGAAGAAATTCCGAATTAGCCAAAGATAATTGAAGATATTTTTAGTCGGACACTCTGCAAATCACAATAACAGTTATCACAGTTTTCCGAAGCTTTTATACTAAACAAAAAGCGATGCCTGCAAATTCATGCAAGCATCGCTTTTATTTTTATAATCTCCTTCCGAAAATTCTCCTTCCGGAAAGTCTTCCGGAAGGGAAAGATTTCTTTTATCCGAAGTTATCGTACATGATGCTCTCAGGATCAACTCCCAGAGAATCCAGATAATCTGTTACAGTCTTGATCAACATTGGAGGTCCGCAGAGATAATACTCGCAATCCTCTGGAGCCTCGTGATCCTTCAAATAGGTATCACGGATGCAGTTAACAGCAAATCCCTCGTAGTACTTCACGCCCTGAGCATCTGCCACTGGGTCCTTGCGGTCGAGTGAAAGATGGAAGTGGAAGTTAGGGAATTCCTTCTCAAGCTCCCAGAAGTCCTCCAGGAAGAAGGCCTCACCCAACGCACGCGCTCCATAGAAGAAGTGAAGCTCACGATCTGTAGTGTGCAGGGTCTTGGTCATGTGCATAATCTGCGCACGCAATGGAGCCATACCGGCACCACCACCAATCCAGATCATCTCCTTGCCCGATGTGAAGTTAGGATGGAAGTCTCCGTAAGGACCACTCATCATTACCTTGTCGCCTGGCTTCAATGAGAAGATGTAGGAAGAAGCGATACCTGTTGGTACGTTCTGGAATCCTACCTGTGGACGTGGCAAGAATGGAGTTGTGGCGATACGTACGGTCAGAGTGATGATGTCACCCTCGTCAGGATAGTTCGCCATAGAGTAAGCACGAACGGTAGGCTCTGGATTGTGAGCCTTGAGAGAGAAGATGTTGAACTTCTTCCATGCTCCGATGTACTCCTCGCCAATGAGATCCTTGTCGAAGTCCTTGTCGTAATCGATGCAGTCGTATGCAGGAATCTTGATCTGAGCGTAAGAACCTGGAACGAAGTCCATGTGCTCGCCTGGAGGCAAAGCCACCTTAAACTCCTTGATAAATGATGAAACGTTCTTGTTGGAGATAACCTCGCACTCCCACTCTTTCACGCCCATCACGCTCTCAGGCACCTTGATCTTCAGGTCGCCCTTCACCTTGCACTGGCATCCCAGGCGCCAGTGGTCCTTAATCTGCTTGCGGGTGAAGTGAGGCTTCTCAGAATCGAGAATCTCGCCGCCGCCCTCGAGCACCTGAACCTTACACTGGCCACAGCTTGCCTTACCGCCGCAGGCAGAAGGCAGGAAGATGCCGTTCTCATTCAGCGTAGTCATCAAACTGCTGCCCTGAGGCACGTTGATGGTCTTGTCGCCATTGATTTCGATATTTACATTTCCGCTAGGGCTCAGATACTTCTTAGCCACGAGCAGGATGATAACCAGCAGGAGAATCACCACGAGGAAAACTCCGATACTAGCCAATATAAATGATGTATTACCCATATCTATAGTCCTCCTATTTTAGATTTTCAAGCCTGAGAAGCAAAGCATAGCCATTGCCATGAGGCCTACTGTGATAAATGTGATGCCGAGTCCCTGCAATGGCTTTGGCACGTCGCAATACTGCATCTTCTCGCGGATGGCTCCCATCAGGACGATGGCGAGAGTCCAACCCAGTCCGGAACCTACGGCATAAACGATGCTATCCCATACAGAGGTGATAGCCTGAGTATTGGCAGGATCCATCAGGATGCGCTGCTGCATGAAGAGCGATGCACCCATGATGGCACAGTTTACGGCAATCAATGGCAGGAAGATACCCAGCGCTGCATAGAGCGATGGTGAGAACTTCTCTACAATCATCTCTACCAGCTGCACGATACCGGCGATGACGGCGATGAAGAGGATGAAGCTCAGGTAAGTGAGGTCAACACCCAGAATGCCATCGGCGCTGAGCACCTTGGTCTGCAACAGGTAATCTACAGGCACGGTGATGAGCAACACGAAGGTTACTGCCAAGCCCAGGCCCAAAGAGGTCTTCACGTTCTTGGATACTGCCAAGTATGAACACATACCCAGGAAGTAGGCGAAGATCATGTTATCGACGAAAATCGAACGGAAAAACAAACTTATTGCGTGCTCCATCTTACTTCTCCTCCTTATAAATATAGGCACGATGTACCCAGATTACACATCCAACGAGAATCAATGCCATGGCTGGCATGGTCATCATACCGTTGTTAACATATCCGAAGTTGTAAGCTCCCTCAGGAATCAGCTGGAAACCGAGCAAAGAGCCGCGGCCCAGGAACTCACGAACAGCACCCACAATCACGAGGATGAGGGCGTAACCCAAACCATTACCTACACCATCGAGGAATGAAGGCCAAGGCTTGTTCATCATGGCGAACGCCTCCAAGCGACCCATCAGGATACAGTTGGTGATGATCAGACCCACGTACACTGAGAGCTGCACGCTCACGTCGTAGGCAAAAGCCTTCAGCACCTGGCTCACGATGGTAACCAGGGCAGCAACTACCACCAGCTGGACGATGATACGGATGCGCTGAGGGATGGTGTTGCGGATGATGGAAATAATCACGTTAGAGAATGCCGTGATGATAGTAACGGCAAGTCCCATCACAATGGCTGGCTTCATCTGAGAAGTAACAGCCAGGGCACTACAGATACCAAGCACCTGCACGAGCACAGGGTTGTCGCCGTTCAGTGGCTTGATGAATGCCTCCTTATTTTGTTTACTAAATAATGCCATAATTTCGCTTAATTATTTAATGAATTTAGCAAGACCTTCCTTGAGCATGGCATCCACACCGTTGGATGTCAATGTAGCACCGGTAACGGCATCCACATTGTTAGGGTCGCTGGCAGGAGCGTCTTTCTCAACGCCCAGAGCGATGCCCTCTACTCCATCCTTGTGAATCTTCTTGCCCTGGAACTTCTGCTGCCACTTCAGGTTGTCCTTGATTTCAGCACCGAGTCCGGCTGTCTCGCCTTCGTGGTTGAAATATACGCCATAGATGGTGTTGTTGTCAGCATCCACGGCGATGAAGCCTGAAATGCCGCCCCAGAGACCCATACCCTTTACGGAATATACGGTCTTCTTCTGACCATCAATCTCGCACTCGTAATACTTCATGCCGTCCTTCTCCTTCTCGTCCTTCACCACCTCTTTATATTTGGCAGCCGCAGTAGCGTTGTCAAGGTCGCGCAAGTTCAGCGAGTTCAAGATCTGCTTCTGAGTATCAAGAGCCACGTTGGCATCCTGTGTTGCCTTCAGTGAAGAAGACACGAACGCGAGCAGGAATGCCACGATTACCACGATGATAACCGAATAGATAATAGTATAGCTATTTGAATTTGTCTTCATATCTACATTCCTCCTACATTATTTAATAGCACGTTTAGCACGGCGAGAGATGTTGCTCTGAACTACACAGTAGTCGATGAGTGGAGCAAACATGTTGCCGAAGAAGATAGCGAGCATCATACCCTCTGGATAACCTGGGTTCATCACACGTACGATAACGGCGATGGCACCGATGAAGAATCCGTAGAAGTACTTACCTTTCTCGGTACGGGCAGAAGTTACAGGGTCGGTAGCCATGAATACGGCACCGAAGCAGAAACCACCGAGAACGATGTGCTCATACCAAGCGATAGGAGTCATACCGAGAGCCTGGAAGATAAGCGCCATCACGATGCCGCCTGCGAATACAGAACCCATGGTCTTCCAGGATGCGATGCCTGTCCAGAGAAGGATGCTGGCACCGATGGCGATGGCGATGACTGAAGTCTCACCGATACAGCCAGGAATGAAACCGATGATAGAATCGCAGAGACTAGCTGAAGGCATGCTGCCCTGAGCCAGCTGACCGAGAGGAGTAGCAGCAGTGAAGCCATCAGGCAGGGTGTTACCCAGACCGAAGATAGCATCCTTAGCCACCCAGACCTTATCACCACTCATAGCCAGTGGATATGAGAAGAAGAGGAACATACGAGCACCCACAGCCACATTGAAGATGTTCATACCGGTACCACCGAAGATCTCCTTGCAGAAGATGACTGCGAAGGCGCACGCCAGGGCGAGCATCCACAGCGGTGTAGAGATAGGAATGATCAATGGGATGATGATACCGCTGACGAGGTAACCCTCCTGGATTTCCTCGTGCTTCCACTGAGCCCAGGCAAACTCGATGCCGAGACCCACGATGTAGCTAACCAGCAACTTAGGGAGGACAGCCAGGAATCCGAAGCCGAAGACCTCGATGAAGCTGGCAGCATCCAGTGTACCTGCAGCCTTGAAATTCTGGTATCCCACATTATACATACCGAAGAGCAAAGCAGGAATCAGGGCGATTACCACAAAGCTCATGATGCGCTTCGAGTCGATAGAATCGTGGATGCTGGCTCCGCTCTTCGCTGTCGTATTTGGCACGTACAGGAAGCTCTCAAAACCGTCAAACACGCTCTCGAAGGCATGCAGCTTACCTCCCTCTTGGAAGTTAGGCTTTATCTTATTGAGATAATTTCTTAATGCACTCATTATTTTAATAATTAACAGTACTAAAAACTAAGCATTCTCCTTGCGCAGGATATTCAAGCCCTCACGTACAATCTTCTGCAATTCGAGCTTAGAGCTATCCACGAACTCAGCTACCGCAAAGTCCTCAGGACTAACCTCATAGATACCGAGTTGCTCCTGCTTATCGATATCGCCTGCGATGATTGCCTTGATGAGATACTCACCGAAGATGTCCATAGGGAGAACCTGGTCGTACTCGCCGCTCATAATCATGTGGCGCTCGCCACCCTTCACGCGGGCATCGAGATTGTACTCCTTCTTCTTGCCGAAGAGCCAGGAGAGATAGGAACGCGATGTAGAGAACTGGTTGGTGCGTGGAAGAATCCAGCCCAGCATCTCGTCGCAGTCGTCACCCTCTGGGATGGCTGTGATTTCTGAGGTGTGTCCACCTACGTAATCTGCCACGGTGGTCTTGATACCGGTCAATGGATTGCCATTGATCAGGCGCACGTGATCAGTAGCCTTCAGCTGTGCTTCAACGAAAGCTGAGAATGGTGTACCTACCAACACGTTAGCGTAACCGGTCTGTTTCATCTCGCTACCAGCTACAGCCACCTTCTTGTAGAGATCAACCTTACCTGTAAGGAAGAGGCGACCGAAGAAGATTACCGATGCAGGATCTACCGTCCAAACCACCTCGCCCTTGTTTACTGGGTCGATGTTGTTCACCTGTACGCCTACATTACCAGCAGGACAAGGACCATCAAACACATTGAGTTCCACGTTCTTAGCCTCGCCGAGCGCATTGCTGTGCTGCTCAACTCCAACGCCAAGATAAGTTTTCGCAATCTTGCTCAAGGCTGTCAAACCTGCCTGGAAAGCTTCCTCATTGCCAGCGAGTTCTACCTCGAAATCGGCAGCGAGCGGCATGTCGCGGAGGGCAGAAACGAAGATTGCCTTAGGAGTGGTATCCGGTGTGGTGGATACAGCGTAAGGCAACTGGTTGATGTAACCGAACAATCCAGCCTCAAGCAACGCCTGCTTCACGGCTGCACCGTCCAACGACTCAACGTTTTTCTTACCAAAATCCGTAGAGGTCTGCTCAGCGTCTGCCTTCACCTTGATGCAAAGCACCTTGCGACGCTCCCCTCGCTCAATGGCGGTAACCTGACCGCTCACTGGTGAGGCAAACTTCACCTCTGGGCAAGCCTTGTTCACAAACAAGGCATCTCCGGCATTGACATGGTCGCCCTCGCGTACAACTACCTTAGGAGTAACACCCACGAAGGCTGCAGGTACGAGTGCATACTCGCTAGCCTGTACCACAGGGATGGCTACATCCTTGGAAGCCTTACCCGTAAGGTTAATGTCCAAGCCTTTACGTAACTTAATTACATTTGCCATAACTACATTAAAAATATTATATTTAAAACTGATTTTCTGGTTTTATTTTGTGAAAACATTCAAATTATGCTGCAAAAATAGCAAAAAAAAGTAAGACGAGGAAGAAAAATCACTAAATTATTTGATAATGTAACAAAAAAGCAGTAAATTTGTGCCTAAATTTCAATACAGATTCAGATTGCAAGCCTGTTTTGACAAACACAGATTGCAAATTAACGGCAAATGCCCATTGCAAATTAACATTAAATATTCATAAGACTCTGAAACGATTTAAACATATCATCAGCTGTATCATCTGGACTATCTTCGCCCTTTATGTGATACTCATCGTACTGTTGCACCTGCCACCAGTACAGACCTTCCTCGGCTCTACCGTAGCCACTGCCCTCGCCCAGAAATTCGGAACAGAAGTGAGCGTGGGAAAGATCAACCTGGGTTTCTTCAACCGAATCATCATCGATGATGTGAGAATGCTCGACCAGAAAGGCGACAGCATGATCTATGCTTCACGACTCTCGGCAAAGGTGGACCTGCTGCCGCTGAAAGACGGAAAAATCTCGGTTTCATCGGCACAGCTCTTCGGGCTGAGAGCCAACATCTACAAGCAGAATGCCAAGAGCGACATGAACATCCAGTTCATGCTCGATTCGCTCGCCTCGAAGGATACCACCCAGCACAAGCCACTCGACCTGCGCATCGGAAGCGTCATCATCCGCCACGGATCCATCGCCTACAACCAGCGCGACATCGCATCGGCTGCAGGGGTATTCTCGCCTCAGCACATCGGCATCAGCAATCTCTCGGCACACATCGCCCTGCACCATCTAACAGACAATGATATTCATCTATCCATCAAGAAGATAGCATTCACCGATAAATCAGGACTTCAAGTAAAGAATCTGCGATTCAAGGTGAATGCAGACAAGCATCAGGCGCATCTGAGCGACTTCCAACTGGAACTCCCGAAGAGCCACCTGCTGCTGGAAGACCTCATCGCCACCTATCGCACCGACGAGAAGGGAAAGCTCATCAGCGAAACGCTGCAGTTTGAGGGCGGCATCAAGCCATCGCTCATCACCCTGTCGGATGTGGCTTGCTTCGCTCCTATCCTCAGGAAATGGAACGATGCCCTTTACATCGACACCCACTTCTCGGGCACCAGTACATCGGCTCGCATCCACCAGCTCCACTTCAAGACCCAGAGCGGAAGCATCCTGCTCAAGGCGAACGCCAAGGCAAGCGACTGGAACCGGAAGCTGCACTGGCTCGCCAACATAGAGACCCTGCAGGTTTCTGACGAGGGCGTGGAGCAGATAGCCACCAACCTGGGCAGCAAAGTGAAGATTCCGAAAGAGGTGCTCCGACTGGGCAACATATATTATAAAGGTGTAGCCAGCGGAAAAGGCAAGAGCCAGATAGGAACCAAGGGCGTATTGCGCACCGATGCAGGAAACGTGGAGATAGACGCCCACCAGAACGGCAAGCAGCTTTACGCCAAGGTGGATACCAAGGGCATCAACCTGGGCAAGATACTCGACAATGCCAAACTGGGCATCATCGCCGCACACCTCACCGCACAGGGTACCAAGGAACATCTTGTGGCAAAGGGCGAGATTCCGCTGTTCGACTTCAACAACTACCGATTCAGCAACATCAGACTGGACGGCAGCTACAACAAGGGACTCATCGACGGACTCGCATCTATCGCCGACCCGAATATCAACCTGCAGGTGGCGGGCAAGTACTCCATCCCGAAGAAGCAGTATGAAGCCCAGCTCAACCTGGCGCATCTGCAACCTACCGTACTGGGCGTGAAGATGGCAGACAACACCTACACCCTGAACGACATCAGGGTGAGTGCCAAGAACGAAGGAGCAGACAGCTATCTGGACCTGGAAGCACCATTCGCCAACATCCACGTAAAGGGACAGTACGACTACGGCACTCTGGTTCAGACCATGACCAACATGCTGGCAAGCAAGCTGCCTACCCTACCAGGCATCGGAAAGACCAGCAACAAGGCAAGGAACAACTTCAGCATAGAGGCAGAAATAGCCTCTACCGAAATACTGCAGAGAATGCTGGGCGTGCCGCTCGACATCCAGCAGCCGGTGGTGATAGACGGAAACATCTCCGACCTCGACCGCTCGGTAAACCTCACGGCACAGTTGCCTGCCTTCAGCTACAACGGCAGCGACTACAGCGGCGGAGCTCTTCAGATGAACACCGAGGGCGACACGCTGAAGGTAGATGCGCGCATCAAGACGGGAGCGGCGGGCAGCACAAGCCCTACCCTGCACGTAAAGGCAGCGGCAGCCGACAACACCCTGATGGCATCGCTGGGTTACAACAACCACTCCAAAAGCCTACCTATCCACGGGGCGCTGAATGCCGAGGCGCAGTTCTACAAGAATACGGACAACGTATCTACCGCCCACGTAGATATCAAGCCATCGGTAATCCATATCGGAGAAAAGCCTTGGAAGGTGCATCCGGCTGACATCACCTACAGCAAGAACCACCTGGAGATAGAAAACTTCGAGGTAAGCCACGGCGACCAGCATGTGGCGGTGAACGGACTCGCCACCCCGAACAAGGAAGACTCCATCGTGGCGCAGCTGAAGGATGTGGATGTGGAGTATATCCTGAACCTCGTGAACTTCCACTCGGTGGATTTCTCAGGCAAGGCTTCAGGCAAGGCGATTGTGAAGAGCATCTTCAATGATCCTGACGCCTACGCCAAGCTCGACATCAAGGACTTCGAGTTCGAACACGGTCCGATGGGAATACTTCATGCCAACGTAAGCTTCAATAAGGAACTGAGCCAGATAGACATCAACGCCGTGGCTGACGAGGGCGAGGAGCACCAGACGCTCATAGACGGATATGTATCGCCGAAGCGAAACTACATAGACCTGGGCATCGAGGCGCAGGGCACGAATATGAAATTCATGGAGAGCTTCTGCGGCAGTTTCATGGACAACATCCAGGCAAGAGCGAAAGGAAAGGTGAACCTGGTGGGCGACCTGAGCGACATCAACCTGGTGGGTGACATCTATGCCACCGGCAAGATGCACATGAAGCAGCTGGGCACCGAGTACAGTTTCAAGAACCTGCATGCCCACGCCATTCCGGATGACATCCTGCTGAACAATGATACCATCTTCGACCGCAACCACAACATGGCGCTCGTAAGCGGTGGTATCCATCACAAGCACCTCACCCGACTGAGCTACGACCTCACCCTGAAGGCGCACAACTTCCTGGGCTACGACACCCATGAGTTTGGCGACAACACCTTCTACGGTACCGTCTATGCCACCGGCGAGGTGGGCATCCACGGCAAGAGCGGCGAAACCATCATCGACATCGATGCAGAACCGGGACCTGGCAGCATCTTCGTATATAACGTGGCGAGCCCTGATGCTATCAGCGACAAGAGTTTCATCCACTGGCACGACATCGCTCCGGAGCTGACCGACAGTCTGAAGCTGCAGCAGAAAGATGCAGACGACGACATCGACTTCTCATCAGACATGCGCATCAACTTCCTGGTGAATGCCACCCCTAACCTGACGCTGAAGCTGATGATGGACCCTCAGAGCGGCGACTACATCACGCTGAACGGTAATGGCGTACTAAGAGCCAACTGGTTTAACAAGGGATCCTTCGACATGTTCGGCAACTATGTGGTGGACCACGGAGTGTATAAGCTCACGATACAGAATGTAATCAAGAAAGACTTCGAGTTCATGCCGGGCGGAACCATCGCCTTCGGTGGCAATCCATACAATGCGCCACTGAATCTGCAGGCGAAATATACGGTGAACGGTGTTCCGCTGAGCGACCTGAGCATCGGCCGTTCGTTCAGCAGCAACAACATCCGAGTAGATTGCCTGATGAACATCACGGGCACCCCTCAATCGCCGAGCGTAGATTTCTCAATGGACCTGCCTACGGTGAACACGGATGCCAAGCAGATGATCTACTCAGTCATCAATTCGCAGGAAGAGATGAACCAGCAGGTACTCTATCTGCTCGCCATCGGACGATTCTATGCGCAGACCAAGAACAACCAGAGCAGCGAGGATGCCGACCAGCAGAGTCAGACATCACTGGCGATGCAGAGTTTCCTGAGCGGTACGATTTCGCAGCAGCTCAACACCGTATTATCGAATGTGGTAAAGAGCAACAACTGGAATTTCGGTGCCAACATCTCTACGGGCGATGAAGGCTTCAACAATGCAGAGTACGAAGGAATCCTGAGCGGAAGGCTGCTCAACAATCGTCTGCTGTTCAATGGTCAGTTTGGCTATCGCGACAATGCGAATGCCACGCAGAGTTTCATCGGCGACTTCGATCTCCGTTATCTCATCTTCCCGAACGGCAATCTCGCCGTACGCATGTATAACCAGACCAACGACCGCTATTTCACCAGAAACAGCCTCAACACGCAAGGTCTCGGTTTAATCATGAAAAAGGATTTCAACGGCTGGCGCGACCTCTTCGGAATCAAGAAGAAAAAGAAAGAGGTGAAGAAGAAAAGCGGGAGCAAGAAAGCCAGAAGCAAATAAAGTGAAAAGACGGAAGCTTCCGTCATCCCCCAACGCCCTGAAAGAACAATGTAATTTGCCCTTTCAGGGCGTATGGCTGATTTAACAACAAATATTTACGTTAGAGGCTTGAGGGTTAATTTAGTTAAAAATTTCGTCCAATATTTTGTCGGTTCATCAAAAAGCAGTACTTTTGCATCGTCGTTGAAACAATATCAGACAAAGGAAGATTGGCAGAGTGACCGAATGCGCTGGACTCGAAATCCGGTATACCCTCTTCCGGGTATCGGGGGTTTGAATCCCTCATCTTCCGCAAACTTTTCTCCATACAAAAAAAATCCGCAGAGAGTTATTCTAAACTCCTGCGGATTTGTTTTTATCTAACTTTTATAAGTTCTGTGATTACAACTGCTGCAAATATCTGTCAGCCTCGATAGCAGCCTTGGCACCAGAGCCGGCTGCAACAATGCCCTGACGATAAACCGGGTCGGCAACATCGCCGGCAGCAAAGATGCCAGGAAGATTGGTGCTCGCAGTACCAGGAATCACCTTGATGAATCCCTGCTCATCCAAATCGATGAAATCCTTGAAGAGACCCGTGTTAGGCTTATGGCCGATAGCCAGGAAGAAACCATCGATGGCAATATCAAACTTCTCCTCGTTGGCCTCACCCATGTGTCGAACCAGATGAGCACCCTCTACTCCATTCTCTCCAAACAAGCCGAGCGTATTGGTCTCGAAAAGAATCTCGATGTTCTCCTTCTCCTTCACACGCTTCTGCATGATTTCAGAAGCACGGAGATAAGGCTTGCGTACAATCATATACACCTTCTTGGCAAGGCCAGAAAGATACATTGCCTCCTCGCAGGCAGTATCACCACCACCCACTACGGCAACCGTACGCTTGCGATAGAAGAAACCATCGCAGGTAGCACAGGCAGAAACGCCCTGTCCACGATATTTCTCCTCATCAGCCAGACCGAGGTACTTGGCAGAAGCACCTGTAGCGATAATCACGGTATCAGCCTCAATCTCGTTGCCACGCTCATCGGTAAGATGGTAAGGGCGGGAAGAGAAATCCACCTTGGAAATGCTTCCGTCGCGCAGATCCGCACCGAAGCGGGCAGCCTGCTCCTTCATGTCCATCATCATCTGGGTGCCATCCACGCCATTAGGATAACCAGGAAAGTTCTCTACTTCCGTGGTGATGGTAAGCTGGCCGCCTGGCTGCATACCAGAATACAATACAGGATTGAGACCAGCTCTACCTGCATAAATGGCAGCTGTATATCCCGCAGGACCGCTACCTATAATCAAAGTCTTTACTTTTTCCATTATATTATTATTGTTGTTTTATTATGATTTTGTGATGATCTTACAATGATTATCTTGTGAGACTAATTGGAATTATCTTGTGAGAATTATCGGATACCCACAATCTTATGCATCTGGAGTGAAAGCTGCCATTCCGGATGCCGCTTCACATAATCGATGCAGCCGGAGAGTATAAAGCGGTTGCGGGCATCATTGCCCACATCGCAAGGCTGCAGATACTGATAGGTGGCTTCCAATCCATAATTGCTTACTTCGTGGGCGCCGTCAAAGACCAGTTTCAACTCATCTACCTTCTTCAAGGCAAGTTCGCCGCCCTCCGTGAAGTCCAACTTGGGCGAACAGGTAATCCAGTCGATTCCGTCAGGAACCGCGTGGGTGCCGTTGGTTTCCATCGAAAGATAATATCCCTGCTGATGCAGGAGACGGATGAGTTCCGCATCCACCTGCAGGGTTGGTTCGCCACCGGTAAGAACGATGAAGCGGCAATCGCCGCCCTTCTCCTGGCACGCAGCCAGGATGTCCTCGGCGCTCATCTCCTTATATCCCTTGAAATCGGTATCACAGAAAGGACATTTCAGATTGCAGCCGCTCATACGAACAAACACGGCTGGCCTGCCCGACCATCTTCCTTCTCCCTGAAGGGAATAGAATATCTCGTTAACTTTATACATTTTTCCTAATATTAATTACCAGCTCCTATATTAAGGAACCAGATGCTCGATTCCTCTGATTTTCTCTTCGTCAACCACCACGGCAGTATTGCCGAAGCTCTCCTGCACCGTAGCCTTATAGCACTCCGGGAAGAGATCCACGAGCCATCTTCCGATATTCTCTGCGGTAGGATTAAAATCAAACACCTCGTTGAGATTGGCGTGATCCATCTTGCCATGCACCGCTTTCTTGACATGGGTAAAATCTATCACCATGCCATCCTGGTTCAACTCTCTGCCCACAAAAAAGAGTTCTATCTGCCAGTTGTGACCATGCAGACTGCTGCACTTACTCTCGTAACTGAGGGTAAGCGAATGGGCTGCTGATATTTCTAATTTCTTTGAAATGAAGTAAATCATCTGTTATTTCTTGTCTTATTTCTTGTCGTTTAACTTTGCAAAGATACATTAATTCATTTAGAATACAAAATAAAACCGAAAGTTTTTTTCTTTCTTAAAGAATTTATTGCTATCTTTGCACCCATAAAAGGAATGAGGGCGCTTGACGCATCCCATGACGCATCTGATAATAACAAAAAAGACGCATCTGATAATAACAAAAAATAAGATAATGAATACAATTAAGAAAATTGTACTTACAGGTGGTCCTTGCGCAGGTAAAACCACTGCGCTGGTAAAAATAATCGACCACTTCTCTGGCCTTGGATACAAGGTGTTTACGATTCCTGAGGTTCCTACCATGTTCACCCAGGCAGGTATGAACTATCTCACCAAAAACGAGAAGTTCTTCTTCGAGGGAGAAAAAGCTACCTTCCTGACTCAGATCGGACTGGAAGACAGTTTCACCAAAATGGCGGAAACCATCGACAAGCCGGTCATCATCGTCTGCGACCGTGGCACGATGGATATCTCCACCTATCTGACAGAAGACTTCTGGAACCGCATCATCTCCGAGCAGGGATACACCAACACCCAGCTGCGTGAACGCTACGATGCCGTACTGCATCTGGTTTCTGCCGCAGATGGCGCTGAACAATTCTACACCACAGCCAACAATGCCCAGCGAGTGGAAAAGGCTGACGAAAAGGGATTGCAGATAGCCAGGGAACTGGACAAGAGAATCGTTTCTGCCTGGAAGGGTCACCCACATCTGAGAGTAATCAACAACCACGAGGACTTCAACAACAAGCTGAACCGTGTGCTCAAGGAAATCAGCAATGTGCTGGGAATTCCACAACCTATCGAGGAGGAAAGAAAGTATATCGTGAAACTGACCGGCGAAGTTCCTAATGCCATCGACAGCGAGATCGTCCAGACCTATCTTTCGGGAGAACCAGGCAGCGAGATCCGTCTCCGTCGCCGTGGATTCGAAGGTGGTAAGTACGTATATGTTCACACCACCAAGAAGCGCGTAGCCGACAACGAACAGATTGAGACCGAGCGACAGATCAGCGCCAATCTCTACGAAAATATGCTGCAGCAGGCAGACCCTTACCGTGCTACCATCCGCAAGCACCGCAAGAGCTTTATCTGGAAAGGTCAGTACTTCGAGCTGGATTCATTCTCAGAGCCAGTAAAAGACCTGATGATCCTGGAAACCAAAGGCATCGCAAAACGCGAGAGCGTGAAGTTTCCTCCTTTCATCCAGGTGCTCGAAGACATCACCGGCAATACACATTATTACAATTACAACATCGCTCTGAAGCGATAATAAAAAAGAAGCTTATGAAATTTATCGGTATTATTCCAGCAAGATACGCTTCAACGCGTTTCCCTGGCAAGCCTCTTGCCATGCTTGGTGGCAAGCCTGTTATTCAGCATGTATATGAAAAGGTGGCTGCTGTTTTAGAAGAAGCATACGTGGCTACTGACGACGAGCGCATTTTCAATGCCGTGGAAGCTTTTGGCGGTAAGGCGGTAATGACCCGTACTGACCACAAGAGTGGAACCGACCGCATAGAAGAGGCTATCGAAAAGATAGGCGGCGACTGGGATGTCATCGTCAACGTACAGGGCGATGAACCTTTCGTGGCAAAAAGCCAGCTGGAAACCATCTGCCATTGCTTCGATGACCCAACTACCCAGATTGCGACCTTGGGCAAGGCTTTCACCACGATGGAGGCTGTAGAGAATCCAAACAGTCCGAAAATCGCAGTCAGCAACCAGGGATTCGCTCTCTACTTCTCCCGCAGCGTCATCCCATACGTACGTGGCAAGGAACGCGAGGAGTGGCTCCAGCATTTCCCTTACCTCAAGCACCTGGGCATCTACGCCTATCGTAAGGAGGTGCTCAGAGAGGTAACCCAGCTGCCACAAAGCTCTCTCGAAATAGCAGAAAGCCTGGAACAGCTGCGCTGGTTGCAAAACGGATATAAGATCAAGGTGGGAACCACTGACGTGGAGACCGTGGGAATCGATACCCCGGAAGATCTCCAGCGCGCTGAGGAGTTTCTGAAAGAAGGACATTAAAAGAAACTTCAAGGTTAGATTTTCAAGGCAGGTGGAATAAATTACAGCAAAGAAAGATTCAGAAGATGAAGATTCAGGAATATAGAATATGAACAAGATAGAAACGATAGTCAGAAACTATATCGTGCGCCACGGAATGTGGAAGCACGACGGTTCTTATATTGTTGCCCTCTCTGGAGGAGCAGACAGTGTGGCTCTGCTCCTGATTCTCAAGAACCTGGGGATGCCCATCCATGCAGCCCACTGCAACTTCCACCTGCGTGGCGAAGAAAGCGAGCGCGACGAACAGTTCTGCGTAGATCTCTGCGAGCGTGAAGGCATCTGCCTGCATCGCATCCACTTCGATACCCTCACCTATGCCGAAAAGCACAAGGTGAGTATCGAGATGGCTGCCAGGGATCTGCGCTACCGCTATTTCGCTCAACTCGCCCGAGACATTGAAGCCGACGGTATCTGCGTGGCACATCACAGAGATGACAACGTGGAAACGCTCCTTCTCAATCTGCTGAGAGGTTCGGGGGTAGATGGACTCGCTGCCATCGCTCCCAAAAACGGAAACATCCTGCGCCCCCTACTCTGCATTAGCCGCCAGGACATTCTGGACTATCTCGCGGAAAAGGGGCAAGACTACGTCACCGACTCCACCAACCTGGAGGATGATGCCCTGCGCAACAAGATCCGCCATCACGTGATTCCGCTGTTGGAAACGCTGAACCCTGCAGCCAGGGAGAACATCGCCCAATCGGCCAGATACCTCAGACAGGCTAAGATGATGCTCGATGACGCTGTGGACGTACCATCGCAGCCCGATGATTCCTGCACATCGCAACCTGATGATTCCGGCAATACCATAACCATCGGCAAGCAAATCGTGATGCAGGCAGCAAGTCCGGAGTTCATGCTCCATCAGCTCATCGGCAGCTATGGTTTTCATGGTGATACCATCGACGGCATCATAGAAAGTATGAACAGCCAGGACGGGGGAATAGGCAAGATTTGGAAAAGCAACGAATACATACTTTGCATCGACCGCGAAAAGCTGCTTATCACACCTCAGAAAGAAATGGATGACCTGCAGAAAGAAAAAGCTTTCCGCCTTCCGGAAGAAGGAAATTACAGTCTTGCCGGAAACACGAGAATCAGAATCCGACGCTACCCTCGCACAGCCGACTTTACGCCAAGCAAGGAAAGCCATCGCATCACCTTGGATGCCAATCAGGTAAGTTTCCCACTCACCTATCGACTCACCCAGCAAGGCGACAGATTCAAACCTTTCGGCATGAAGGGAACGAAGCTGGTAAGCGACTATCTGACAGACCGCAAGCGAAACTATATGGAGAAAATGAGCCAACATGTACTGACCGACAAGGCAGGCGAAATCATCTGGCTCATCGGAGAAAGAACATCAGACCACTGCAGAATCACCCCCGACACCCAATCCATCCTGGAGATAGAGCTGGAGGTAAATCCAGAAGTCTGATAAAACAACAGATAAAACAAGAACTATAGATAATAGAACTATAGATATATAGATAAGGGAGAGAAAAGAAATATAGGAGGAATTGAAACAATGACAAACAACAGAAAGAAAGGCATCAGAATAGCTGGTGCCCTATTTATCATTTTACTTTGCGCCCTGGGATATTGGACCTACCGCTGTCTGAATCCCACAAGAGAACAGGTGCAGGCAGCCAAAGCCAGAATAGAAGCCTACAGCTGCTACGAAATAAGAAGAAACGGCAAAACCATGCTGCGATTCGACGAAGATACCACCACACTGGCAGCAACCTTCATGAACCGCTGGGCACTCGTTCCTTCATGCCAGGGACGACTCGCAGCATCCAACAATACCGACATCACCCGAAACCGCTACCAGGGACTCGATGCAGACAGTGTGCTGGTAGAGAAAGTAGATTCACTCGACAGTCTCTACAAGGATTCGAAATGGAAAGAAAGCGAACTGGCATACTATATCCACTCCCACAGCGTAATGGATCTGGGATACAACCGAATCTGCGCCTTCGAAAACCGCGAGAAGGTGTTGAGAGATTCTGCCAAGAAGATGCTCGACTCGCTGCATCATATCCAGGGAAAAACGCCTTCTGACAAGACAGACCAGAAAGACGGCAAACTGGTATTGGTACACCTTATAAAATATAAGGCATTCTACACCGACGAAAACGGCAAGACCCGAAGCGAAGACTGCAAGCTCATCCAGACGAATGCAGATGAAAGAAAAGACAGACAGTACTGCCACCTCTTTCAGCTGGCATCAGAAACAACCCCTGACGGTATCTACGGCATTGCACCCCGCACAGCCATCGGAATCGTAAACCTGCAGGGAGCCACTCACCGAGACACCATCAACTATGAACAGCGCCATGACTCACTGGGTTATTTCTCAGGCAGCTACGACAGTCTCTACCAGGCAGAAGGCTATGGCACCTGGATGGGGCACGACGGTTCCTACTACGAAGGAGAATGGAAGAATGGAGAAAGAAACGGATGGGGATTCAGCATCTCACCCAAGAAGCCTCTGAGAGTGGGCGAATGGAAGAAAGACAGATACAAGGGAGAGCGACTGATATATAACTCGCAGCGCATCTACGGCATCGACATCTCCAAATACCAGCACATCAAAGGCAGAAAGCGATATCAGATAAACTGGAAGAAACTGCGCATCACGCATCTGGGGAACATCAGCAGAAAAACCGTGGCAGGCAACGTAAACTACCCGATCCGCTTCATCTACATCAAGAGCACAGAGGGTAAATCAATAGTGAATCCTTACTATAAGAAAGACTATAGTGCAGCTCGCGCACATGGCTATAAAGTAGGCACTTACCACTTCTTCAGCACCAGAACACCAGCCGTTGCTCAGGCAAATCATTTCCTCAGACACAGCTGCATCAGGAGAGGAGATTTCCCGCCGGTTCTCGACCTGGAGCCATCGCATAGCCAGATCAGCAAGATGGGAGGTCCGGGCGTTCTCTTCGCAAGAGTAAGAACCTGGTTAAGACTGGTGGAAAGAGCCACGGGCGTAAAACCTATCCTCTACATCAGTCAGATTTTCGTAAACCGCTATCTTCCTGCAGCACCCGATCTGAAGCACAACTATAAAATATGGATTGCCCGCTATGGCGAATACAAGCCAGACATCCACCTGGTATATTGGCAGCTATGCCCGGATGGCCGTGTGGCAGGCATCCACGGAGCCGTAGATATCAATGTATTCAATGGCTATCAAGACGCATTCACAAAATTCTCTCAAAATGAGGTAGTTAGATAAAATTTCGAAAAAACAAGTATTTTTAGTTAAATTATGTTGTGGAAAAATACAACCTATCACATTTTTTACTAACTTTGTGGAGTTTAGTAACAAAATTTGGGGGTAGGATCATCATGAGACAACTTAAGATACAAAAGAGCATAACCAATCGAAATAGTGAAGCACTAGATAAATATCTGGTAGAGATCGGCAGAGCGCCAATGATCTCTATAGAGGAAGAGATAGAGCTGGCACAGCAGATAAGAAAGGGAGGCAGAGTTGGCGAAAGAGCCAAGAACAAATTGGTAGAAGCCAACTTGAGATTCGTGGTGTCTGTGGCAAAACAGTATCAGCATCAGGGACTCACACTCACCGATCTTATTGACGAAGGCAACATCGGACTCATCAAGGCTGCAGAACGCTTCGATGAGACCCGCGGATTCAAATTCATCTCCTATGCTGTATGGTGGATTCGCCAAAGCATCCTCCAGGCAATAGCAGAACAGAGCCGCATCGTGAGACTGCCTTTGAACCAGGTGGGTTCGCTCAACAAGGTAAACCAGGAAATCAACCGATTTGAGCAGGAAAACCAGCGCCGCCCTAGCGTAGAGGAACTGTCTGCCCGCACCGGTGTAGATGAAGATAAAATCTCTCAGAGTATGATGGCTAGCGGTCACCATGTAAGCATCGATGCACCATTCGGCGAAGACGATGACAACTCGATGGCAGATGTGATGTCGAGCGGAGACGACAGCCGTACCGACAAGCACGTGGATCATGAGAGTATGGCTCAGGAGCTGAAACAGGTTCTCAACAAATGTCTGAAGGAAAGAGAACGCAAAATCGTATGCGCCTGCTTCGGTATCGACGAGACCGAGAAGGGTCTGGAAGAAATAGGAGACAAGATGGGATTGACACGCGAAAGAGTTCGACAGATCAGAGAGAAGAGCATCACCAAGCTCAGAGAATCCGGCAAGATCGGTATCCTGATGAAATATCTGGGATAAGGATAAGCTTTCCGGATAAAGATAATGTGAAAGGAAATAGTATCGATAGAGAGATTTACGAATGTCTATCAGGCAGTTTTCCCACTTTTTGTTTGGTCGTTTCAGGAAAAAAGCGTAATTTTGCAGCGAAACTAGATGTTGAACTAAATGAATGGCGTATGAAACAGGAGATGAGGGAGTATGAAGCAAGCAAGATGGCATACCGGGATATCAAGAACTCCATTGATACGGCGAAGCAAAAAGGTATTGAGGAAGGTATGAACCAGAAAGCCCTGGATATTGCCAGGAATATGCTTGCTGATGGTGTTGACATCAATCTGATCATGAAGTATTCCGGACTAACCCAGGAACAGATAGAAAAATTGAAATAAGATATTATTTTAGAAGTAACAGATAAACAGAAATCCCCCATCCTGCTTTCTCAAGCCGGATGGGGGATTTGCTTAAAATATAGGATTGAATGAGTGTTAATGCCGGATAGGATTATCGGTCAATTTCAGCACGGATGAATTTACCGGCACTGCTGTAATACAGGTCGTAGCCTGGGATGTCGATTTCGTAACCACCCATCTCCTTCTCTATCTTATACGGCTGCTGTGAAGGATAGCGCTTGGCAATATCCGCAGCGATAACATCAGGAATGATGCCAGATGGCAAAGCAGAGAACTTGCAGTCCACGCTCTTC
>ENA-ORRU01000596-ORRU01000596.1-human-gut-metagenome-genome-assembly--contig:-NODE-596-length-26937-cov-9.836099_pt1 | contig 26937 bp, 20 predicted proteins | sample MGYA00242184_ERZ509151 | MGnify/ENA primary metagenome ERZ509151 (study PRJEB26280, sample SAMEA2338667) | human gut metagenome | biome: human gut; feature: human-associated habitat; material: faeces... | reverse complement strand
GAAAAAGATTGAAAAAAGCGTAAGAATACGCTTGCAAAGGAAAGACCGTCATGCTATAATGTAAGACGGTCTTTTTTGAAAGGAGGGTTTAACATGAAAGTTAGATCATCAGTAAAACCGATTTGCGAAAAGTGCAAAATCATCAAGAGAAAAGGACGCATCAGAGTAATCTGTGAGAATCCGAAGCACAAACAGAGACAGGGATAATCACCGCTTGATCGTCATTTGATCAGGTATGTGAGTTCTTGTCCGGTTATTATGTGCGGCTGAATTGATCATTATCAAAAATATCAATTTTCATAATAGATTTGGATAGAGCTTACGGGAGATTACTTGTTGATACCATGACGAAAAGATTTTCTAAAATTCTCGTCGTGGAAAGATCGGATCGTGTCCGATTGGGTGAGAGCCCCAATCAATTAGTAACTATTGAGCGTACAACTAACAGACCAAACGTACGCACGCACAACGAAAGTTGTGAGCGCAGAAATGTTGCGCAAAGCGTAAGAGATTACGCAGGAAAATGGAGGAAACGTAAATGGCTCGTATCGCAGGTGTAGACTTACCTAGAGAAAAACGAATTGAGATCGGTTTGACCTATATCTATGGAATAGGCAGACCTACTGCTGACAAGCTGTTAGCAGAAGCAGGTGTAAATCCTGATACCAGAGTGAGAGATATTACCGATGATGAGGTAAAGAAGATCAGTGAAGCTATCGAAAAGCTTGGCGTTATGGTAGAAGGTGATCTGAGAAGAGAAATCGCTCTGAATATCAAGAGACTTCAGGAAATCGGCTGCTATCGTGGTATTCGTCATCGTAAAGGACTTCCTGTTCGTGGTCAGAAGACTAAGACCAACGCAAGAACTCGTAAGGGACCTAAGCGCACGGTGGCAAATAAGAAGAAGTAATTGAGATCAAAATGTAACTGTGAGAGGGAAGCAAATGTAAGCATCCCCAGGAAATGAGAAAGTAGGTTAGTTTAAAATGGCTAAAAAAGTGTCCACTGCAAAAAAAGTGACAAAAAAGCGCGTAAAGAAAAACGTTGAACGCGGACAGGCACACATTCAGGCATCTTTCAATAACACAATCGTGACAATTACTGATACTGAAGGTAACGCTTTATCATGGGCTAGTGCTGGTGGTCTTGGATTTAGAGGTTCAAAGAAATCTACTCCATATGCTGCACAGATGGCAGCAGAAACAGCTACAAAGGCAGCTTTAATCCATGGATTAAAGACAGTTGACGTATTCGTTAAGGGACCAGGTTCAGGAAGAGAGGCAGCTATCCGTGCCCTTTCAGCATGTGGTCTTGAGGTTACATCAATCAGAGACGTTACTCCGGTACCTCACAATGGATGTCGTCCACCAAAACGTAGAAGAGTCTAATCAGGAGGTATAGATTAAAATGGCAGTTAATAAAGTACCTGTACTTAAGAGATGCAGATCACTTGGTTTAGAGCCAAGTTATTTAGGATATGATAAGAAGTCTAGAAGAAACCTTACAAGAGCAAACAGAAAGGTGTCTGAGTACGGACTTCAGTTAAGAGAAAAGCAGAAAGCTAAATTCATCTATGGTGTTTTAGAGAAGCCTTTCCGTAACTACTACAAGAAAGCAGATCAGATGAAAGGATTAACAGGTCTCAACCTTATGACAATCCTTGAGTCAAGACTTGACAACGTAATCTTCCGTCTTGGTTTCGCAAGAACAAGAAAAGAAGCAAGACAGATCGTTGATCACAAGTTCGTTACAGTAAACGGAAAAGTTGTTAACATCCCTTCATACCTTGTAAAGGCTGGCGATGTTATCGAAATTAAAGAGAGCAAAAAGAATACTCAGAGAATGAAAGATATCGTCGAGGTAGCTGGCGGAAGAATCGTTCCGGAGTGGTTAGACGTAGATGCTGAGAAATTACAGGGAACTGTAAAAGACTTACCTACACGTGAGCAGATTGATGTTCCTGTAGATGAGATGCTCATCGTCGAGTTATATTCTAAGTAAAATTAGGTTGATTTGCCGGGGATTTATTTCCCGGCTTATCCACTCTTTGATAACATATAACAACGATACCCGAGAAGGAGGGAATTTGAAGTGTTCGATTTTGAAAAACCAAAAATTGAAATCGCAGAAATTTCAGAAGACAAGACATATGGCAGATTTGTTGTAGAGCCATTAGAGAGAGGTTACGGTACAACACTTGGAAACTCTTTAAGACGTATCATGCTTTCTTCTTTACCGGGCGCTGCAGTAAGCCAGGTCAAGATTGATGGTGTTTTACATGAATTCAGCTCTATTCCTGGTGTTAAGGAAGATGTTACAGAAATCATCATGAATATCAAGAACCTTGCAATTCGCAATAATAGTTCTACAAATGAACCAAAGGTTGCATATATCGAATTCGAAGGTGAAGGCGTTGTTACAGCAGCCGATATTCAGGTTGATTCAGATATCGAGATTTTGAATCCTGAGTTAGAGATTGCACACTTGAATGGTGGAGCAGATTCTAAGCTTTACATGGAGCTTACAATCACAAACGGCAGAGGTTATGTCGGAGCAGAGAAGAACAAGAACGAGGATACACCAATCGGAGTTCTTGCTGTAGATTCAATCTACACTCCTGTTGAGCGTGTTAACCTTACTGTAGAGAATACCCGTGTAGGTCAGGTTACAGATTACGATAAGCTTACATTAGATGTATTTACAAATGGTACATTGGAGCCTGACGAGGCAGTCAGCCTTGCAGCTAAGGTGTTAAGTGAGCACTTAAATCTGTTCATCGATCTTTCAGAGGCAGCACAGCAGGTTGACGTTATGGTCGAGAAGGAAAACGATGCTCAGGAGAAGGTTCTTGAGATGAACATCGATGAGCTTGAGCTTTCAGTTCGTTCATACAACTGCTTAAAGCGTGCAGGAATCAACACTGTTGCAGAGCTTATCAATAGAACACCTGAGGACATGATGAAGGTTCGTAACCTTGGTCGCAAGTCTTTAGAGGAAGTTTTAGCAAAATTAAAAGAATTAGGTTTAGAGTTAAATCAGACTGAGGAATAATTCATTCGAATAATCCTTTCACTGATTCTTCTAAATAAATTGGTCATATATAAATTTTAAATATCATATTTATGTTTATGTGTGACAAAACTCATAGCGGCAGGGCCAGTAAGACCAAAGAGCGTGACCGTGTCTGATACATGAGTGGCAACTGATTTGAGCATTTGCTTTTTGAAATAAGGCAAAGCTTTATCACAACAAGATACGATGTCTGGCAGTAAGACCGAAGAGCGTGACCGGATGTCCCACAAATGGAGGAAATTAAAATGGCAAAATATCGTAAGTTAAGCAGAACATCAAGCCAGAGAAAGGCTTTACTCAGAGGTCAGGTTACACAGCTTCTTGTTAACGGAAAGATCGTTACTACAGAGGCTAAGGCTAAAGAGGTTCGTAAGATCGCTGAGGGTCTTATCGCATTAGCAGTAAAAGAGAAAGACAACTTCGAAGAGGTTACTGTAACAGCTAAGGTTGCCCGCAAGGACAAAGATGGCAAGAGAGTAAAAGAGGTTGTAGACGGAAAGAAAGTTACTGTTTATGACGAAGTAGAGAAGAAAATCAAGAAGGATTCTGCTTCACGTCTTCATGCCAGAAGACAGATGCTCAAGGTTCTTTACACAGCTAAAGAGTCTGACGGCACAAAGAAGGGAACAAAGACTATCGATGTAACAAACAAGTTATTCGATGAGATCGCTCCTAAGTATGCTGATCGTAACGGTGGTTACACAAGAATCGTTAAGATTGGACAGCGTAAAGGTGACGGAGCTTTAGAGGTTCTCCTTGAGTTAGTTTAATATTTAATCGGTATAAATCTTAGACTAAATTAAACCAGAGATTTGAGTGGATGACACTCACTTCTCTGGTTTTTTATTTCTAGGTAATTATTCTAATCTATTGAGAAAAACCTAAGCGTCATGATTGCTTGAAAGCTGCAGGTTTGATTGTTCTAAATTTTTTTCTATAGTTATTATGAACTTATAAGAAAATAAAAAAGCCGCGTGAAATCTAAATCATTTCACACGGCTTTTTATAAATGTGCTTAATTATTTATTTTTTGCTGCAGCCTGCTCGTCATTGTACTTCTGAACACACTTCTTGATTCTGTCATATGGTGAGAGAAGATCACTGATAGAACAGTCGTGGTTTAATGTATCAATGAGGTATGCGATGTATTTGCTCATGTCACAGCTGATATAGTACTCCTTAGAGAGAAGCTCAGGTGACTGGTAGATAAGGTTTGTTGTAACTACTCTGTAGATGAGACCCTCCTCGTATGCTTTGTCAAATGAAGCAAAGCCGTTTGTAAAGAGACCGAATGTAGAAACAACAAAGATTCTGTTAGCTTTACGCTTCTTGAGCTCTCTTGCTGTATCTATCATACTCTCACCAGAAGAAATCATATCGTCGATGATAAGAACATCCTTACCCTCCACATTTGTTCCGAGGAACTCATGAGCTACGATAGGGTTACGTCCGTCAACGATACGGCTATAATCACGACGTTTGTAGAACATACCCATGTCTACTCCGAGTACGTTTGCAAGGTAGATAGCACGGTTTGTAGCGCCCTCATCAGGAGAGATAATCATAAGATGGTCAGCATCAATAGTGATATCCTTTACGTTCTTTAAGATACCCTTGATGAACTGGTAAGAAGGCATTACATTCTCAAAGCCGTTCAGAGGAATAGCATTTACTACACGAGGGTCATGAGCATCGAAGGTGATGATATTGTCTACACCCATGTTGATAAGCTCCTGAAGAGCTAATGGACAGTCAAGAGACTCACGACCTGTACGTCTGTGCTGACGGCTCTCATAAAGGAAAGGCATGATAACTGTGATTCTTCTTGCTTTTCCGCCGGCTGCAGCGATAACACGCTTTAAGTCTGCATAGTGGTCATCTGGTGACATGTGGTTTGTCTGACCGCATACTGTGTAGGTAAGACTGTAGTTGGTTACATCTACCATGATGTACAGATCATAACCACGAACAGACTGATTGATAACACATTTAGCCTCGCCGGAACCGAATCTAGGTGTAGAAGGCTTGATAATGTAGCTGTTTTTGTAGTAGTCCTTGAAAGCACTTTCGTTAGCATGCTGGTGCTCTCTGTGCTCTCTCCAGCCCTGTAAGTATGCATCTACCTTCTGGGCAAGACCTATACAACTGTCGGTTGCAACAAGTCCAAGTGTACCGGTTGGCATAGTCTCCAAAATTCTCTCATCGTTTGGCATTGTTATTCCTCCATATAACCATATAATAAATAAACTAAATATATATAAAAAGCGCTATTTGGAAAGACGCTTCTTAATTCGTATGTCATCTCCGAAGAGCTTGATAAAACTATAATTGCTTGAAATTCTTGAAAGTGTTCTCTCGGAGTAAATCTCTGCTATCTGCTCCAAATTCAGATTAGTGGAAATAATAGTAGATTTCTGTCGCAGTATACGCTCATTTACACAAAGGAAAAGCTGTGATGTGGTAAATGAGTTGGAAAGCTCGGTTCCGAGATCGTCTATGATAAGTAAATCACAGTCGAATATATTCTGGTGCGCTGCGATGGCATCTGCATCCTTTTCAAACACACCTTTGCTTAATATATCAAATAATTGGAATGCTGTAAAGTAAATTACGGAGTAACCTGCATCTAAAAGCTCTTTTGCAATGCAATTAGATAAAAAAGTCTTTCCGACACCGGTATTACCGTAGAAAAATATGTTTTTAGGTTTGTTTTCAAAATTGTCTATAAATTCATGACAGTTCGTCACTGCAAGCTTTGCTGTGGCAAGAGCAGACAGCCCTGTCGCAGGATTTTTCTGCTCATCTGAGTAATAATCAAATGAGAGAGTGGAAAAATTCTCTCTTGATAAAATTTCCATGATATTGGACTGTGAATAAACGGTATTGATGATAGCCTGCTTGAAGCAATGACATTTCTGACCATCTATATACCCGGTATCATGGCAATCTGGACAGGTGTAAATAGGCTCAAAATAATCAAGCGGATATCCGAGTGAGGATAGCAGTGCAGCACGCTCCTCCTTATAGTCCTCGATTACAAGACGTAAAGCGGCAAGAGCATTCTCATCACCATCCATAAGCCTGTACGCCTGCCTGACAGATGCTGATGCAATCTCTGAGTCAATCTCCCTGAGGCGGGGCGCCTTGCGATAGGCTTCCTCAATACGCTTGTCATGTATGTATTTGTTCTGAAGCTGGCGTTTATCGTAGCCTCGCATTATCTCATCATATTGAGCATTGGTAAGTGCCATATATCCTCCTTGGGATGTGTAAATCTAACTTGAAAAATCATACAGTAGAATTCAGAAACAGCTTCTCCAGCTTGTCGTAATCATTGTTGCGCTGATTGAAGTTGTTAAATTTATTCTTGGAACTTGAATTATTGCTTTTGGGTTTTGAGGAACCGTTTGCAGCATTTGTGCCTTGTGATGAGCCGGTAGCAGAGGCCTTATTGGCCTTGGCAAAGTTGGCATCAAGCACTTCAACATCCTTTAAAGTATGTACATCCTTTTTCCTCCAGTTCGCGAGTATCGAGTCTGTGTACTCGAAGCTTGGCTTCTGGATAGCTGAAATAGTTTTACTGCAGGCGGCTTTTACAAGCTCTATATCGAAACCGTATTCGCCGACCCATTTGTTTATGAGCGACACCTCAGAGTCAACCAGATTGCGGCCTGTGATTCCAAGAGCCTTCATTACAGAATAGTAAATCTGTGAGTGAGCGGCTGCATCGTCCTTTGCCTGGTCTACGGTCTTTATGCCGGCATCGGCCCAGCCGAGAGCGACCTTGTTCATGTACCGAAGGCTTGAATGTCCCTTGGTAATGCAATACTCTACAAGATATTCTACCAGGTCGGTAGAAAAATGAAGCTCGTCCAGCCAGTAGAGCACCATATTGGTGTCTGTGGATGAGAGCGTGTGCTTCAGATATGTCTCTATAATAAAGAAAAGCTCTGAAATGTCAGGATTCTTTCTAAACTCCTTAATCTCATCAAGTGTGTATTCCTTCTGTGAAGGAGCAGGCTTGTCAGTAGCCTGGCTCTTAAGCTTTTCCACAACAGAATCCTGCATACGAATATCTGCGGTAGAAATATTCTGTGCAGCATTATTAACCACGCCGTTTTGCAAATTATTCTGTGCAGCATTATTAACCACGCCGTTTTGCAAATTATTCTGTGCACCATTATTAACCACGCTGTTTTGTAAATTATTCTGTGCGGCATTATCAGCCACAGCGCTTTGTATATTACTCTGAGCAGCCTGCATACCGGATACAGCAAGGCTGCAGAGGTTGATTCCGGTAATCTGACCATCAGCGCCGGTTTGCACCTGCAAAATGCCTTCAGATGCCCAGTAATTGAGGGCACGTACGATATCGGCCTCGGTGTTGCTGAAATGGTCGGCAATCTCTGAAATAGTTGCTATGCCTGCACCGGAGCCTGTCGCACGGAGCAGATAAAGGTATACCTTGACGAACTCACCGTTTGCCTTTGGCATGTATTGATCTATAAAAATATCTGACACAGTAGTGAATGATGTTGCTATGTCACTGCTAATGTTTATCGCTGTCATATAAAAAACTCTCTTTCGCTTAACCTGTGAGCAATTATAGCACAATATTTTAACCGTGTGAAGATGGTAAAAGTGCTACAAGCCTTGTAAACTCGGGCTTTCTGAATCCACAAAAAAATGTGGATAACGTGGATAACTATGTAAAATAATTGAAAAATCAATGTATCACAGGGTATATAAGCTGTTGAAAATTATTTAAAAAATCCACACACAAAATGAGAGTTGTTAACATTTTGCATGTGGATAACGTGGATAACTTAGTTCTTAAGCAGGTCTTCGCCGATTTCTACTACATTTCCGGCACCCATTGTTATCAACAGGTCACCGTTTACACAATTTTCTGATAAAAATTTCTCGATTTCCTCAAATGATGGGAAATAGTGCGCATTCACACCTTTTTCGAGCAATAAATCCAGGATATCCTTAGATGAGATACCATATGTGTTCTGCTCACGCGCAGCATAGATATCAGCAAGCACCACAACATCTGCCATTGAAAGAACATCGGCAAAATCATTTAAGAATGCCTTGGTTCTGGAATAGGTGTGTGGCTGGAAGCAAAGGACAAGCCTGTCATGTGGATATTTTTGTGCGGCTGTCAGTGTTGCGCGGATCTCGGTTGGATGGTGAGCGTAGTCATCAATGATTGTGACGCCATTTACCTTGCCCTTGTATTGGAAACGTCTGTCAGCACCGCCAAATTTGTCAAGGCCTGTGAGGATAGACTCCGTATCGAGACCAAGTGTGGTGGATAAAGCTATGGCTGCGAGCGCATTGCTTACATTGTGAGCGCCCGGAACAGAGAGTTTTACGTCGAAAAGTGGACTACCCTGTCTCATAGCTGTAAAAGATGCACAAGCTTTATCGTCATAGGTTATATTTTCCGGATAGAAATCATATTTTGAATCAAAGCCATAGGTGATAATCTTCTGAGGAAGCCCTGCGACAATCTCTTCATAGCGGTCAATTTCACCATTGATGATGGTAGCACCGCCTGCGAGAGTGTTTGATGCATACTCGCGGAAGGAATGTCTGATGTCGTTGATATCCTTGAAGAAATCCAGATGCTCAGCCTCAATATTTAAAATAATACTGTAGCGTGGTCTGAAATTCAAAAAGCTGTTTGTGTACTCACACGCCTCAGAGATGAAGTACTCTGAATCGCCCACACGCAGATTGCCGTGGATAGATGACAAAATACCTCCTACGGAAATGGTAGGATCTGTCTGGGCGGCGAGAAGAATCTCGCTGATCATGGATGTGGTGGTAGTCTTGCCGTGTGTGCCGGCTACAGCGATAGAATAATCGTAATTGTCCATAATCTGTCCGAGAAGCTCGGCTCTGGTAAGCATTGGAATACCGGCTGCTTTTGCTGCGGCAAACTCAGGATTGCTTTCGTGGATAGCAGCAGTGTAAACCACCAGGTCGATATCGGAGGTAATATTGTCTGCGCTCTGGCCATATATGACTTTTATGCCCTTGGCAGCAAGAGTTTTTGTGAGGTCTGATTCCTTTGAATCGGAGCCGGAAATTGTAAAGCCCTCTTCATGCAGAATCTCTGCGAGACCGCTCATGCTGATACCGCCGATGCCTATGAAATGGATGTGTATTGGTTTGCTGAAATCTATTTTATACATTAATTTTACCTGCCTGATTTATTATAATTTATATTGTAACTATTAAGAACCGCTGAGAACAAAAAGCAGATGCGTCATGATTGCATGTAAGCGACAGATTTTCTTGTTCTGAATAGTTACTTTATATTAATTATACAACTAAATATAGTATTTGCAAAGGAAAAATAAGGTGAAAGCAGGCATGACTTTCAAATGATAAGAACCATAGCAGGTTAAACAGATATACGATAAATGACACTTGTGCAAAATGTCGAAAAAAAAGAAAAATATTATTTGATTTTGTGAAAAATGTTGAAGTGATAATGCGGCTGTGGTATAATTTTTTTATATAAAAATAATTCATCCGGACCATATAAATTTGATGGGTTTAAAGTATATAGCAGTAACTGCAATTTATGCAGCAGCAACTATAATTTATATGGAAACAATTGTGATTTATTATAGAAGCATTACAGATACGGTTATTACAGAAACTAGTGGTGGGGACCGGATGGGCACAACAAAAATTAGGACAGACGAGGAGTGATAACGTGATTAAGAAAGAAATGATAGCCATGCTTTTAGCAGGCGGTCAAGGCAGCAGACTTGGTGTTCTGACAGCGAACGTAGCAAAACCGGCAGTTTCGTTTGGTGGAAAGTACAGAATCATAGATTTTCCGCTTAGCAACTGCATCAATTCAGGCATTGATACAGTGGGTGTACTTACACAGTATCAGCCACTCAGGCTTAACAGCCACATCGGAATAGGTATTCCGTGGGATCTCGACAGGAATAACGGAGGAGTGGCAATACTGCCTCCTTATGAGAAGAGTGGCAACAGCGAGTGGTACACAGGTACAGCCAATGCAATCTACCAGAATATGAGGTATATAGACAGTTACAACCCGGACTATGTGTTGATACTGTCAGGAGACCACATTTACAAGATGGACTATGAGGTGATGCTTGACTTCCACAAGGAAAACAATGCCGATGTGACCATAGCAACCATGCCGGTGCCTATCGAGGAGGCCAGCCGATTTGGTATCGTCATAGCCGATGATGATAAGCGCATCAATGCATTTGAGGAAAAGCCGGTTCATCCGCGCAGCAATCTCGCATCAATGGGCATTTACATATTCTCATGGCCGGTGCTAAAGGAAGCCTTACTTGCACTAAAGGATCAGGAAAACTGTGATTTTGGCAAGCATGTCATACCATACTGCTTTGAAAACGACAGACGTATGTTTGCATACGAGTTCAACGGATACTGGAAGGACGTAGGTACACTGGGTTCATACTGGGAGGCCAATATGGAGCTTGTAGACCTCATTCCGGAGTTCAATCTGTACGAGGAGTACTGGAAGATTTACACAAAGAATGATGCAATCGAGCCGCTTTATATAGCCAAAGGAGGCCATGTTGAGCGAAGCATCATGGGTGAGGGGTGTGAATGCTATGGTCATGTGGAGCATTCTGTTATAGGTGCCAACGTCAAGATTGGAAGAGGCGCAGTAATACGTGATTCCATCATCATGTGTGACACGGAGATAGGCTCCAATGTTACGATAGACAAGTCCATCATTGCCGAAAATTGTAAGGTGGGCGACAATGTGACACTTGGCTTCGGACAGGAGAAGCCGAACGTATTGAATGAGAGCATATACTCATTTGGGCTGGTCACTATAGGAGAAGATTCTGTGATACCGGACGGGGTAAAGATAGGCAAAAATACAGCAATCTCCGGTGTTACATACGAAGATGATTACAAAGACGGTGTGCTTGAGGGCGGAGAAGTTATTATCAAGGCAGGTGACGGAAAATGAAGGCAATAGGAATTATTTTGGCCGGTGGAAATAACAATAGGATGAAGGAACTGACAGCAAAACGAGCAGTACCGGCCCTGCCGATAGCAGGCAGCTTCAGGGCTATAGATTTTTCGCTCAGCAGCATGTCAAACTCACATATACAGACTGTCGCAGTACTGACCCAGTACAATGCACGCTCATTGAATGAGCATTTAAGCTCGGCAAAATGGTGGAATTTTGGTAGAAAGCAGGGGGGCTTATTCCTCTTTACACCTACAGTCACAGCAGACAACAGTGACTGGTACAGGGGCACGGCAGATGCGATGTATCAGAATATTGATTTTCTCAAGAGACGCCATGAGCCATATGTAATCATCAGCAGCGGTGACTGTGTATACAAGCTGGATTTCAACAGAGTGCTGGATTTCCACATCGAGAAAAAATCAGACATCACAGTGGTATGCAAGGACATGATGTACAACGACGATGTCAGCCGTTTTGGTGTGGTACGCATGGATGATGAGTCAAGAATCACAGAGTTTGATGAAAAGCCAATCGATGCCTCATCCAACACCATTTCCACAGGTATCTATGTCATCAGAAGACGACAGCTCATAGAGCTTTTGGAGGCGGCAGCCGAGGAAAACAGATTCGATTTCGTAAATGATATCCTTGTGCGCTACAAAAATGTAAAGAAAATATATGGCTACAAGATAAATTCATACTGGAACAATATCGCCGATATTGATGCATACTTCAAGACCAATATGGATTTCTTAAGACCTGACGTCAGAAGCTATTTCTTCAAGGAGGAGCCGACCATCTGCTCAAAGGTGGACGACCTGCCACCGGCCAAGTTTAATCCGGGCTCAGACATTTCAAACAGCCTCGTATCAAGTGGCTGTATCATAAACGGCAGCGTGGAGGATTCGGTGCTTTTCAAGCAGGTATTTGTGGGCAAAAACACTACCGTGAAGAACTGCGTGCTACTCAATGACGTCTACATAGGCGACAATGTGCACCTCGAAAATTGCATTGTAGAGAGCCGCGGAACCATCAATCCAAACACATGTTATTGTGGTGAGGATGGAGTCATGATAGTAAAAGAAAAAAATGTAAGATATGTAATTTAAAAACAAACCAGGGGGACAAAAATATGCAGATTACAGACATCAGAATTCGTAAGGTAGAAAAAGAGGGCAAGATGAAGGCGGTTGTGTCAATAACAATCGATGATGAATTCGTGGTACATGACATCAAGGTAATCGAAGGAGAAAAGGGACTTTTCATCGCCATGCCAAGCCGTAAGGCAAACGATGGCGAGTACAGGGATATAGCTCATCCGATTAACTCTGCCACACGCGAGAATATCCAGAATATGATTCTTGAAAAGTATAAGACAGAGATTGAGAATGCATAAAATCAAACAATAACTTTAAAAAAGCGATGAGCAAAGCAGGATATAAAATAGCTGAGCTGGTATAATAATCCAAATATATTTCACACAAACCGGTCTATCCGTGGTACAATAAGCCACAGACAGACCGGCTTTTTAGAATGTGCGTGGGATGGTTCTGAATAGTTACGAGTATAGCTACAATAAAAGAGGATAGATAAACAGATATGTACAAGACGAAAATAGATAATCTGGATTTAAAACAGATTGCTGACAGTGGTCAGTGCTTCAGATGGAAGAACACAGGAGAAAACGAATATACTGTAGTGGCATTTGACAGGGCGCTTCGGATTAAGCAGGATGGGAATGAGTTTGAGCTGGATTGTGATGAGGCAGACTGGAACAATATATGGAAAAGCTATCTGGATATGGATACGGATTATGCGGGGATTGCAAAGCTGATAGCAGATGGAGATGACGCGCATCTGAAGGAGGCATATGCATATGGCAGTGGTGTGCGCATTTTAAGGCAGGATTTGTGGGAGATGATTGTTACTTTTATGATTTCCCAGAATAATAACATTAAGCGAATCACAAATAGTGTGGATTTACTTTGCAGGCGGTGCGGGCATAAAATAGACGGCAGCGCAGAGGGGGAAGAACTGTATACATTTCCAAAGCCTCTTGAGGTACCGGATGAGGTATTTGATGACAGGAGCATGGGCTTTGGCTATAGGGCACCGTATCTAAAGGAAATATATGAGTATGGTGCTAATAATCCTGACTGGCTTGATAATCTGCGCAAAATGAGCTATGATGAGGCGATGGAAAGCCTGCTTACTCGCAAAGGAATTGGCAAAAAGGTGGCGAACTGCATATGTCTTTTTGGCTTGCATCATGTGGATGCGTTTCCGATAGATACGCATGTAAAGCAGCTTTTGGACAAATATTATAGTGACGGCTTTGATTTTGAGCGCTACAAGGGTGTGGCGGGAATTATCCAGCAGTATTTGTTTTATTTTGAATTGTAGATTCTGGATAGATACGTAGATGACATGTGACAATATGCATATGACATGTAGATAAAATAATATTAGAAAGAGAAAGGATAAACGATGTACGTTATAGTAGGACTTGGAAATCCTGACAAAAAATATGAGCACACAAGACACAATATCGGATTTGATGTGATAGATGCGCTTGCGGATAAATATAATATAAGTGTGACAGACAAAAAGCACAAGGCGCTCTGTGGAAGCGGAGTGATTGAGGGCATGAAGGTGCTGCTCGTGAAGCCGCAGACATACATGAACTTAAGCGGTGAGTCTGTTGCTGAGGTAATGAATTTTTATAAGCTTGATCCGGATGAGGAAATGATCGTTATTTTTGATGATATTTCGCTCGAGCCGGGGCGTATTCGTATCCGCAAAAAGGGCAGCGCCGGCGGTCACAACGGGATTAAGAGCATCATTGCAATGACCGGCACACAGGGCTTCAGCCGTATCAAGGTCGGTGTTGGAGAGAAGCCGCAGGGCTGGGATCTTGCTGACCATGTGCTCGGGCGTTTCAGTTCTGAGGACAGGGCAAAGGTGGAGGAAGCTATAGGTCATGCGATGGATGCAGCAGTTCTTATGATGCAGGGCGAGACGGATAAGGCTATGAACATATATAACTAGCTGGAAATCGACAAGGTGATTTTGAACAGACAGAAATGGAGAATTGAAAGTGAAAGCATTTACAGAGCCGCTCCTTTCCCTTGCGGGCTTTGAGGAGATGACAAAAACGGCAGAAAAATCGTCCGGACTTATATCTGTCACGGGATGCATAGATGCGCAAAAATCACAGATGATATATGCCTTTGGAGGTCACAGGAAAAACAAACTTATTGTGACCTTTGGAGAGCAGAAGGCGAAGGAACTGTACGATGAGTACAGTTTTTTTGACAAAGAGGTGGTGTATTATCCATCAAAGGATGTGCTTTTTTACCAGTCGGATATCAGGGGCAATCTCCTGACAGCGGAGCGCATCAGGGCTTTGAAGGCTATCCGTGAGCAGGAGAGAGTGACACTTGTGACCACCTTTGATGCGCTGATGAATACGATGGCGCCGATAGAAAAGATGTGGGAAAACGTGCTTACACTTGAGCAGGGACAGCTTTTGGATTTAAAGGAAATTCAGGCTGATCTTATCAGAATGGGTTATGAAAAAGAGTATCAGGTCCAGACGATGGGACAGTTTTCTGTCAGGGGCGGTATTCTTGATGTTTTTCCGCTGACGGAGGAGAATCCTATCCGAATCGAGCTGTGGGGAGACGAGATAGACACCATCAGATATTTTGACTGCGAGAGCCAGAAATCCATTGAAAATATTGACCGGGTGAGCATATATCCGGCGGCAGAGCTTGTACTTAGCGATGAGGAAAAGGCCGGGGGAATTGACAAGCTTAAGGCAGAGGCAAAGCGTGTGTCTGACAAGCTTAGAAAGCAGATGAAGACAGAGGAAGCACACAGAGTGACTGTGATGGCAGACGAGCTTACCGAGGAGTGGGGAGAGCTGTCCATGTATGCGGGCATGGATGCTTTTTTGTCGTACTTTTTTGACGAGAGAGTCGGGATTTTGGATTATTTTAATCCATCGGACAGCCTTATATTTTTCGATGAGCTGACCAGATGTACAGAGCAGGGAAAGCTTACAGAGACTGAGTTTTCAGAGAGCATGAAGCAGAGACTTGCGATGGGATATATACTTCCGGGGCAGATGAACGGTCTTTTTACAGAGAAGGAGATTGTGGCAAAGCTTGGGAAGTATTCGTGCATCGCACTCGCTGCGCTCGATAATAAAGCAAACGGACTGCACCAGCTGGGAAGCTATGGTATTCACTGTCAGAGCGTCAGCCCATACAATAACAGCTTTGAGCTTTTGATAAAGGATTTAAAGCGCTATAAGAAAAACGGTTACAGAGTCATTCTTTTATCCGGTTCAAGGACAAGGGCAAAGCGGCTTTCAGAGGATATCACAGACCAGGGAATCACATGCTTTTACACTGAAAACTACGACCATGAGCTTTCCGAGGGGCAGATTATGGTGTGCTATGGCAAGGTGAGAAGAGGCTTTGAGTATCCTATCCTAAAGTTTGCCGTGATTACGGAGTCAGATATTTTTGGGGCGCAGCAGAAGAAAAAGAAGCGTCACCGCACCTATGAGGGTGAAAAAATACAGAGCTTTACCGATTTGTCGGTGGGGGACTATGTGGTGCATGAAAACCACGGACTAGGTATTTACCGCGGCATTGAAAAGCTTGAGGTGGACAAAAAGGTAAAGGACTACATCAAGATAGAGTATCAGGGTGGCTCCAATCTCTATATTCTTGCCACTCAGCTTGACATGATACAAAAATATGCCGGAAAGGATGCCAGAAAACCAAAGCTCAACAAGCTTGGCGGTCAGGAATGGACCAGGACGAAGAACCGTGTCAGAGGTGCGGTAAAGCAGATTGCAGGAGACCTGGTGAAGCTGTACGCACAGCGTGAGCAGCAAAACGGCTATGCCTTCGGCGAGGATACGGTGTGGCAGCGAGAGTTTGAGGAGCTTTTTCCTTTTGATGAGACTGAGGATCAGATTCTTGCAATTGAAGCCACAAAGACTGATATGCAGAGCCATAAAATAATGGACAGACTGATTTGCGGTGACGTGGGCTACGGCAAGACGGAGGTTGCAATCCGTGCGGCCTTCAAGGCGGTGCAGGACAGCAAGCAGGTGGCATATCTTGCCCCGACAACCATTCTGGCACAGCAGATTTACGATACGTTTTCGCAGAGGATGAAGGATTTTCCGGTGAATGTGGATTTGATGTGCCGTTTCAGAAGCGCAGCAGAGCAGAAAAAGACGATAGAAAAGCTTAAAAAGGGTGAGGTTGATATCATCATCGGAACACACCGCATACTCTCAAAGGATGTGCAGTTTAAGGATCTGGGACTTTTGGTAATCGATGAGGAGCAGCGCTTTGGAGTGACTCACAAGGAGAAAATTAAGCAGATGAAGGTCAATGTGGATGTGCTCACACTGACTGCTACACCGATTCCGAGGACACTCCACATGAGTTTAATCGGCATAAGGGATATGAGCGTGCTTGAGGAGCCACCGATGGATCGTGTACCGATTCAGACATATGTCATGGAGTACAATGATGAGCTTGTCAGAGAGGCAATTAACAGGGAGCTTGCCAGAAACGGACAGGTGTACTATGTGTACAATAAGGTGCGCGACATAGCAGACATAACGGCAAAGCTGCAGGAGCTGGTGCCGGATGCAACTGTTGCATTTGCGCACGGACAGATGAAGGAGACGGAGCTTGAGCGCATCATGTACCGTTTCATCAATGGTGAAATAGATGTGCTTGTATCCACGACCATTATTGAGACCGGACTTGACATCTCAAACGTCAATACAATGATTATACACGATGCGGACAACATGGGACTTTCACAGCTTTATCAGCTTCGCGGACGAGTCGGCAGATCTAACCGTACGGCGTATGCATTCCTCATGTACAGGCGAAACAAGATGCTAAAAGAGGTGGCAGAAAAGCGTCTTGCAGCGATAAAGGAGTACTCAGATCTTGGCAGCGGCTTTAAGATTGCCATGAGAGACCTTGAAATCCGCGGTGCGGGCAATTTGCTCGGAGCGGAGCAGAGCGGCCATATGGAGGCAGTGGGCTACGATTTGTACTGCAAGATGTTGAGCGAGGCTGTAAAAGAGGCAAAGGGCATCGAGGATATCAGTGATAAATTTGACACGACCGTGGATATTGCTACCGATGCTTATATTCCGGCAGGTTATATCGCAAACGAATTCCAGAAGCTGGATATATACAAGCGTATTGCGGGCATAGAGACAGAGGAAGAAAAGGACGAGATGCTCGAGGAGCTTATAGACAGGTTTGGCGAACCACCAAAATCTGTGCTCACCCTGCTTCGCGTGGCAAGGCTCAAGGCGCTGGCACATGCCGTATATATCACTGAGATAAAGCAGACCGGCTCACTGATAAAGCTTACCATGTTTGAACGGGCAAGGATAAATCCGGAGAAAATACCGGAGCTTATTGCCCGGTATAAATCCTCACTCAAATTTAATATGGCAGAAAACCCATATTTCACATTTGATTTAAAAAATGGCAGCGTGGCAAAGAAGCGGGATGTGCTTGATGTGGTGGAGGAACTGATTTCGCAAATGCGTAAGGAACTGATTACGGCTGAATAGTTACCCGAATTTTGGAATCATGTAGCATATAGCATAGGAAACACCACATGCTTTACGCGAAATTGACGATAATTTACAAAGTTTAGAAAATGCTTGCCAGCAGGCCCGAAAAGCTCTATAATATACGAGCGATACTATACCAATTTTAAAGAGGATAGATACAATGAAAGCGAAAAAAGTAATAGCTATGTTATTGGCTGCAACACTCTCAGTTACAGCTTTTACAGGATGTTCAATAAATAAAACCGCAACAGTTGCGACATTAGATAAAGAGGATATCAAGCTTGGGCTTGTTAATTTTATGATAAGGTACCAGGAGGCCGGTTATGATGACATGTATATACAGTACATGGGCGAGGGCTACTGGGACAAGACAGTATCAGGCAATAATACTGTGCTTGAAACATGGAAGAAAAATGCTATCGAGGAGGCTCATGAGCTTTACACATTAAAGGCGCATCAGTCAGATTACGATGTAGAGGTTTCTGATGATGAGAAAAAGGAAATCAAAAAGGCCGCAGAGAAGTTTATGAAGGCAAATTCCGATGATGTGATAGACGAGATGAGTGCTACAGAGGAGATTGTCGAGGAATATTTAGAGCTTCGCCTCATAAAGAGTAAGATGTATGCTGCAATCATCAAAAATGCTGATTCAAGCGTGACGGATGAGGAAGCCAATATGGCTGCATACACCATTGTGAAACTTGATTACAAGGGGGCATATGACTCTAATTACCAGTATCAGACATATACAGATGAGCAGTCAGCACAGATAAAGGCACAGGCAGATGCAGTGGTAGAGGCGCTTGCAGGCGGATCATCCTTAGAGGATGCAGCCAAGGCAGCAGGCACTACAGCCACAACAGGCACATACGCCACATACGTTGATCCGAATGCGGAGAAGACAGATGATTCAGATAAGAAATCAGATGACACAGAGTCTACAGAGAGCTCAGAGTCATCGGACAGCAAGACAAAGGACAGTGTATACACTACAAACAATCTTGATCAGAGCGTTGTAGATGCACTCAATTCCCTCGAGGAGGGACAGACCTCAGACCTCATCACCACAGACAGCACTTACTATATCGTAAGGCTCGACAAAAAGACCGATGAGGAAGCAACAGAGTCAAACAGGAAGACTGTAAAGGGCAATAAAGAGGACAAATATTACAATGACATCCTTTCAGGATGGCAGGATGATGAAAAATGGTCAGTAAAGCAGAAGCAGCTTGACAAGATCAAGATTCACAATTATTTTACTACTACCAAGAAGGACAAAAAGGCAGCAGACACAAGCGCTACAGAGAGCACACAGCAGTCAGAAAGCACCAATAGTACAGATACAGAGAATACTGAGGCAGTAGATGGAACAGAAAACTAATATCGTACTTATAGGCATGCCGGGAGTTGGAAAGAGTACCATAGGCGTAATACTTGCAAAGGTGCTGGGATACAGCTTCCTGGATGCGGATTTACTGATACAGGAGCAGGAGGGAAAGCTTCTGCGTGAGATAATTGAGGAAAAGGGCACGGACGGTTTTATAGAGGTAGAGAACCGTGTCAATGCCTCTATCAGGGCTGATAGGGCCATTATAGCTACAGGCGGTTCGGTGGTATACGGAAAAGAGGCCATGGAGCATCTTAAGGAGATAGGCAGAGTTGTGTATCTCAAGGTTTCTTATGCCATTTTGGAAAAACGACTTGCAGACATAAAGGGTAGAGGTGTAGTATTAAAGGAAGGGCAGACTTTAGAAACCCTTTTTGAAGAGCGCTCAAAATTGTATGAGCAGTATGCAGATATCGAGGTTTCCGAGGAGGGGCTTGATGTGGAGCAGACAGTAGAGAAGCTGGTGGAGGCACTTGAATTATAGTGCTTATTTAGCGTGATATGATTAGATAATAGTAGCTGCTGCGTCATTTATTAAAAGCAGCACCGGCACAAATGGCGGCTTAAATACGTCGTCATAAATGAAATTTGTAGTTGGATGTATAACAATAGTGTAAATTGAGAATAGTATATTAGGAGGAAGTATACTCCTGAATTCATAGAGGTGGAATATGGAACAGTACGTAATCAAAGGTGGAAATCCTTTATACGGTGAAGTTGAAATTGGTGGAGCTAAAAATGCTGCACTTGCTATTTTGGCCGCTGCCATAATGACAGACGAGACTGTAACAATAGATAATTTGCCAAATGTAAGGGATATCAATGTCTTACTTCAGGCAATCGAAGAAATCGGCGCACATGTGGAGCGCGTGGATATACACAAGGTAAAGATAAACGGTTCATTTATCAGGGGCGTAAATGTCGATAATGAATTCATCAGACGAATCAGGGCATCATATTATTTAATTGGTGCATTACTTGGAAAATACAAGCATGCAGAGGTTGCGCTTCCGGGAGGCTGTGATATCGGAAGCAGGCCGATTGACCTTCATATGAAGGGCTTCCGCTCCATGGGAGCAGACATAGACATAGCTCATGGACTTGTCATCGCCAGGGCAAAGGAGCTTAAGGGCACACACATATATATGGATAAGGTTTCTGTAGGTGCCACAATCAATATTATGATGGCTGCAGCCATGGCAGAGGGCAAGACTGTTATCGAGAATGCGGCTAAGGAGCCTCATGTCGTTGACGTGGCAAACTTCTTAAACAGCATGGGAGCAAATATCAGGGGCGCAGGAACTGATGTCATCAGAATTGTAGGTGTGGAGAAATTGCATGCGACAGAGTATTCTGTCATTCCGGATCAGATTGAGGCCGGTACATTCATGTTTGCAGTTGCGGCAGCAGGAGGCAACGTGCTGGTAAAGGATGTCATTCCAAAGCATCTTGAGGCCACCACAGCAAAGCTGTTGGAGGTAGGCTGCCAGGTAGAGGAGTTTGATGACTCAGTCAGGGTAATATCAGACGGACATTTAAAGCATACACAGGTCACAACACTTCCATATCCGGGTTTCCCGACAGATATGCAGCCACAGATGGCGGTGCTTTTGGGTATTGCTGAGGGCACCAGTACAGTGACAGAGAGCATATTTGAGAATCGTTTCAAGTATGTTGACGAGCTCACCAGAATGGGAGCTGATATAAAAGTAGAGAGCAATATAGCAATTATCAGCGGTGTGAAAAGATACACAGGTGCCAGAGTGAATGCACCTGACCTAAGAGCAGGAGCTGCACTGGTTATAGCAGGTCTTGCAGCAGATGGCATCACAGTGGTTGATGATATCTACTATATCCAAAGAGGCTATGAGGCACTCGAGGAGAAGCTTACAAAGATTGGTGCAAAAATTGCCAGGGTAGAGGATGAGAAGGAGCTTCAGAAGTTCATACTCAAGGTATCGTAATAGCTATATACGTAAAGCATGAAATGTAAACACAATATAAATGCAATATATAAAATAAGAACCGGCAGCATCTTACTATAGATGCACGGTTCTTATTTTTGGTTATTTTATAATTTTTTTGAGTAACGACTCCGTAATCCTTTTGATTATAAATCGGCTTACATCACAGATTTGATGAAAAACTCGCGGTTTGTGGACAAATCAAGTATACTGCCGTCATCAAAACGTACAATAGGGCGTGACAGTTCATGTGGGTTGAGCATCACAATATTACAGAACCGGCTGTCGTTGAGCATTACACGGTTGCTCTGGTATGTGGTAGCAAGCTTTTTCAAAAACAAAAGCAGGAACTTTGTATTGTACTTTGTAAAACCTTCACTCTCAAAGCTTGATATGACAGCGAACGGACAAAGTGGTGCGCGATAGCGTCTGGCAGCAGTCATGGCATCATATACATCGGCGATGGCTGTTATCATGGCAAAGTCGTCAATCAGTGAGCTGTCAAGCTGTGAAGGATAGCCTGAGCCATCACATCGCTCATGATGCATGAGGGCTGTGCGCTTTATTCTGGAGTCAATCTGCAGATCCCTAATCAAATCAAAACCAAACTGTGGGTGTTTTTTTATGAGCGCAAATTCTTCATCTGTGAGCTTGTCAGGCTTGTTTAGCACATCATCGGGAATCTTGCATTTACCGATATCGTGAAGTACTCCTGCGATAGTAAGCGTATTCACATCTGTCTTTTCCATATGAAGCCATCGTCCGATCATCCTTGTAATAAGCCCTACATTCAGACAGTGTGAGTACAACGGGTCTGCAATGGTGCGCATGTTGTAGAGCATGTCAAAGGTCTCGATTGTAGTGCCGCACGATGAGGAAAGGTCAATGACAGCAGTAAGGAGCGCAGCCTCATCAAAGGATTTTTCACCGGCACAGATTTTGCCAAAGGTATCCTTGATTTGATTTATGCATGTGAGGTATTTGAGCTGGAAGCCTAGGAACTCTTCTGAGGCCTGAACACGCTGGATGTTGGTCACCATCTCATGTGCGCGGGTTTTTGGTACAGGTTTTACCTTGTCTCGCTTTGCTGTATTTTCGCCGGCTTGCGGTGCTACTGCATAGGAAGGGTTTTGAATTGAGATGCTGCCTACCTTATATAGCTTCATTTTGTTGATGAGCTGACGGGTGAGTGGTGTGCCGGGCAGTGCAAGTATCTGCCCCAGAGGGGTCTTTATCGGTTCTGCTGCCACCATACCAATCTGCGCATCTTTTATGCTGATTTTAATCATGAGTTACTCCAAAAATTTATTTTGATATTGTGTGTTTAGTACTATAAATACAAATTTAAGTATAATTACAAAAATTATGAAAGTCAATAAAGGAAGAAAGAATAATTGCATAAAATAGCTTATAAATAATGAATAGGGTATCGAAAATGGATTATTGATAAATCTGTATCGAAAATGATACTTGACATATATATCATGTGGTAGTAATATAACTGACAGAGATTTGAAAAATTCTATATTGTAACTTCTCTTATTCAGAGTGATGGAGATACAAAGGATCTATGAAGTCACGGCAACCCCGTTAGAAAACAGGAAGGTGCCAACCTGAGCGAGTAATCGAACAATAAGAGGATTTTTATTATCTTAATTTTAATCCACTTATTTAAAGTAAGTGGTTTTTTTATTGGAAAAATATTGGTCACATAGTATGAAAGGAGCAACAGATAATTAATGGAGAAATTATTATTTACATCAGAATCAGTAACTGAGGGACATCCGGATAAGCTCTGCGATGCAGTATCAGATGCCATCCTTGATGCATGCATACAGCAGGACCCGATGAGCCGTGTCGCATGTGAGACAGCAAGCTGTACTGGCTTCATCCTTGTAACAGGAGAAATTACCACAAAGGCACAGCTTGATATTCCTGCAATCGTAAGAAAAACAGCACTTGAGATCGGATATGATGACGGAAAGAAGGGACTCGACGGAAACTCATGTGCAGTAATGGTTTCAATCGACAAGCAGTCTGCTGATATCGCCATGGGAGTTGACAAGGCACTCGAGGCAAAAGAGGGCGACCTTACAGACGACCTCGACACCGGAGCCGGAGATCAGGGAATGATGTTTGGATATGCTACAAATGAGACTGAGGAGTACATGCCATACCCAATCGCACTCGCTCACAAGCTTGCATTCCAGCTCACAAAGGTTAGAAAAGACGGCACACTTACATACCTTCGTCCGGATGGAAAGACACAGGTTTCAGTAGAGTATGATGAGGCAGGAAAGCCGGTAAGACTTGAGGCAGTTGTACTTTCAACACAGCACGACGAGGATGTTACCCAGGAGCAGATCCATGAGGACATCAAGAAATATGTATTTGATCCAATTCTTCCAAAGAATATGATTGATGCTGAGACAAAGTTCTTCATCAATCCTACAGGACGTTTCGTAATAGGTGGACCACACGGAGATGCAGGTCTCACCGGTCGTAAGATTATCGTAGACACCTACGGTGGATATGCACGTCACGGCGGCGGAGCTTTCTCAGGAAAGGACTGTACAAAGGTAGACCGTTCAGCAGCATACGCAGCACGTTACGTAGCAAAGAACCTTGTAGCAGCAGGATTTGCTGACAGGTGTGAGATTCAGCTTTCATATGCTATCGGTGTTGCACAGCCAACATCTATCATGGTTGATACATTCGGCACAGGAAAGCTTGCAGATGACAGAATCGTTGAAATCGTAAGGGAGAATTTCGACCTTCGTCCGGCAGGAATCATCAAGATGCTTGATCTCAGAAGACCTATCTACCGCCAGACAGCAGCATACGGACACTTCGGACGTACAGATATCAAGCTGCCTTGGGAGGCACTTGATAAGGTTGAGGACCTCAAGAAGTATCTCTAAACAATATGTGGGGCTTCGCGCTTTTTAGGTTGTGAGCGCCGGATAGTATACATTATATTTCTTATAAAAAGTTAGAAAGAATTTAGAGAAAATTTAGACAGAAGTTATCGGATATATGATATAATCAAGTCATGGGACTGACATTGAGTCGGTTTCCATGGCTTTTTATTATATGATTAAAGGGTCAAAAGGTATCATCGATATATATGATTCAGTTGTAAGTGATTTATCAAATAATGATTATAGTGTTTTAAAATAACCGTAGAATTTTCAGTCCGCATACTGAAGTAATGTGGAATGCGCGAATAATAAAACTATAAATATGTCTATAGATATATGATAACGAATAAATTTTCAGGAGGAACGGATATGAGCAGAATTTTGATAGTAGAGGACGAGGTTGCAATTGCTGATCTTGAGAAGGATTACCTGGAGCTGAGCGGCTTTGAGGTAGAGGTGGAGAATGATGGCACAAGCGGTCTCGCAAGGGCTTTGGCGGAGGATTTTGATCTGTTTATTTTGGATCTTATGCTGCCGGGTATTGATGGCTTTGAGATTTGTAAGCGGATTCGTGAGAAAAAGAATACACCGATACTCATGGTTTCAGCCAAGAAGGATGACATCGACAAGATAAGAGGACTCGGACTCGGTGCAGATGATTATGTCACAAAGCCGTTTTCACCATCAGAGCTTGTTGCCAGGGTAAAGGCTCATTTGGCCAGATATGAGCGCCTGATCGGAAGCGCCACACCTGAAAATGACATCGTTGAAATTCGTGGCATCAAGATTGACAAAACAGCCCGCCGTGTTTGGGTAAACGGAGAGGAAAAGCAGTTTACCACAAAGGAATTTGACCTGCTCACATTCCTTGCTGAGAATCCAAACCATGTATTTACCAAGGAGGAGCTCTTCAAGGAAATCTGGAATATGGATTCGGTCGGAGATATTGCGACAGTCACTGTACATATCAAGAAGATTCGTGAGAAAATCGAGATGAACACTGCAAAGCCTCAGTATATTGAGACTATTTGGGGCGTGGGATACCGCTTTAAGCTGTAGTGATTTTTAAAAATATAGTAGATATTGTAGTATTAATAGGACATATCAAATTCAAATGCGAAAGGATATGTCCTTGTTGTATATATAAAGTGGCTTATTAATTTATTCAAATGGAGAATACTATGAAGATAAAAACAAAACTTGCTATATCATTCTGCATAATTATTTTTGTGCCTGTTGTGCTCACCAGTATAGTGCTTGTGGGCTTCAATAAGATTCAGCTAAAGGCCATAAACAAGACATATGGCATGGAGGATGCGGGCATGCTCGCGCTCACTGACACGGTGCAGTTTCTGAACAAGGTGACAGGGCACACATATGATGAGCTCGAGAAGACATCGCTCATAGAACCATCCAGGCTTCTTGATAGTGATTATCTGACTAAGATAAATAAGAAGCTGGAGAAGAAGTATTCATATCTCATAGTGAAAAGTGAAGGAGAGCTCATTTTCAATGGTGGAATTGACAATGATGATATTTTGAGAAAGCTTCCGCGAATATCCAATAAGCAGAGCAGTTCTGATGTGAGCAGCTATATGGACAGTGATGACAAGGTGCTCATAAAGCAGCTCAATTTTCGTGACAGTGATGGTGACGAGGCGAGTCTTTACATAGTGACATCAACCGCGTGCGTGATACCTGAGGTCAGGACTGTTTTGATAGAGGGAGCATTTGCACTTGTATTGATACTTCTTACTACGGCTGCCATGCTTATAGTGTGGATATACAGGAGTATCATCACACCGATAGAGAGGCTGCGTATTGCCGCTGAAAATATCAAGGATGGCAATCTGGACTTTGAGCTTGAGACGAGTCCGAGCGACGGAGAGATTGGCGAGCTGTGTACTGCGTTTGAGCAGATGCGTGCGCGCCTCAAGAAAAATGCCGAGGAAAAGGTGACGAATGAGTCGGAAAACAGAGTGTTAATAAGCAATATCGCGCATGATTTAAAGACTCCTATTACTGCGGTAAAGGGCTACGCCGAGGGCATAATTGACGGAGTGGCAAACACCCCTGAAAAGGTCGATAAATATGTCAGAACCATTTACAATAAGGCAAACGATATGGATAAGCTCATTAATGAGCTGACACTTTACTCGAAGATTGATACGAACAGGATTCCATACAATTTTGCGAAGATAAATGTCACAGATTATTTTAACGACTGTGTTGAGGAAATAGGACTCGATCTTGAGTCAAAAAATATCAGGCTTTCATATGAGAATCATGTGGATAGCAACGTGCTTATCATTGCTGATCCGGAGCAGCTTCGCCGTGTGATTAATAATATAGTCGGCAATTCGGTGAAGTATATGAACAAGACACAAAGCTATATAGATATCAGGATAAATGATGTTGGTGACTTCATACAGGTTGAAATCGAGGACAATGGACGAGGAATCGACCAGAGAGATATGCCATATATTTTTGACAGATTTTACAGAGCGGATGCGTCGAGAAATTCGGCTACCGGAGGCAGCGGCATAGGACTTTCCATCGTAAAGAAGATTATAGAGGATCACGGCGGCAAGATATGGGCTACCAGCAAAGAGGGTGATGGAACTACCATGTTTTTCGTAATCAGAAAGTATCAGGAAACACAGGATATGAACCGGCAGTAAACAAATAAACAGGATATTGACATAAAAACTATAATTAAAAATAACAGTTAGATATTAAAATTTAAAATTAAGAGCTCCCGATTGACAGAGCAAATGGTGTTGTCAGCCGGGAGCTTTAATTATTGGAAAATATTACTGTTATTATACAATAGCTTTGATATAATAGTTTCCGGTGCCGTTTATAATAGGACGCAGATACAATAAAAATTAAACCCATCCACAACGTAAGGGGCGTAAGTCACAGAGTCCGGGCGGGCACGC
>ENA-ORRU01000579-ORRU01000579.1-human-gut-metagenome-genome-assembly--contig:-NODE-579-length-27530-cov-8.824459_pt1 | contig 27530 bp, 17 predicted proteins | sample MGYA00242184_ERZ509151 | MGnify/ENA primary metagenome ERZ509151 (study PRJEB26280, sample SAMEA2338667) | human gut metagenome | biome: human gut; feature: human-associated habitat; material: faeces... | reverse complement strand
AAAACCTTTAAAGGACAGACAGAAGTCAGGAGGCTTTTATATTTTTTTTAAGAATATCACCGGAAAGCAATCAGTGCCCGAGCAATGATGGTTTTGTCGCCATAGCACAGTTCTAACGTACTGTGTTTACCGATTAAGTTCCCTGGCGGAAACTATTGTTGTTAAAACATTTAGCATCCTTTTAATTACATGCAAAATTCACTTAAAAAATCGTTTGTCCAATACCTATTTATGATGAATCTTGTTCTATATAATCCTAATAATTAGGTATTGTGGAAGGTGCTGAAGTCGGTTACCTTTGCAAATGTAATAATTACAATTTAAAAATCAGTTTTAATTTAAAAATAAAAAGAGTATGGAACCAATTATTAATTCACAAGTTCCTGAATTTAAAGTTCAGGCATTCCATAATGGAGAGTTTAAAACCGTAACTAATAAAGATATTGAAGGTAAATGGGCTATTTTCTTCTTCTATCCTGCTGACTTTACGTTTGTATGCCCTACCGAACTTGTAGATATTGCTGAAAAGTATAATCAGTTCAAAGAAATGGGAGTGGAAGTATATTCTGTAAGCACCGATTCACATTTCGTTCATAAAGCATGGCATGATGCGTCTGAAAGTATCCGCAAAATCACTTATCCGATGTTGGCAGATCCTACAGGTGCTTTGTCGCGTGCATTTGGTGTGATGATTGAAGAAGACGGTATGGCTTATCGTGGTACTTTTGTAGTGAATCCCGAAGGCAAGATCAAATTAGCTGAAATTCAGGACAACAGCATCGGGCGTAATGCTGATGAACTTCTTCGTAAGGTAGAAGCTGCCCAGTTTGTAGCCACTCATGATGGTGAGGTTTGTCCTGCTAAATGGAAGAAAGGTGCTGAGACCTTGAAACCGAGTATTGATTTGGTAGGTAAAATTTAAAGTATAGAACTCATGTTAGATAGTGCGATAAAAGATCAGTTAAAAGGTCTTTTTGCCCAATTGGAAGCGCACTATACTTTTGACATCTTTGTCCACCCTCAGCACGAAAGTCGTGCCGAGTTGGTGGACTCGTTGGAAGAAGTGGCTTCCTGTTCGGATAAACTTTCCTGTCGGTTGCAGGATAGTGAAGGGCTGAAGTTTATCCTTTTAAAAGAAGGAAAGGATACGGGAATCACATTTCGTGCCGTACCTGGTGGTCATGAATTTACTTCTTTGTTGATGGCTGTTCTGAATGCTGACGGCAAAGGAAAGAATTTTCCGGACGAGTTTATTACCAGACGTATCAAGGCATTACAGGGGCCGATTAGTTTGACCACCTATTTGTCTCTCACCTGTACCAATTGTCCCGATGTGGTTCAAGCTTTGAATATGATGGTACTTCTGAATGGTCAGATACGCCATGAGGCAGTAGATGGATCTATAAATGAAGAAGAAGTAGAACGGATGAAAGTACAGGCCGTTCCTACTGTATTTGCTGATGGTGAACAGATTCATGTGGGGCGTAGCAGTATGGGGGATCTGTTGGAGAAGCTGGAAGCCCGTTACGGTTCGGTGGAATTGGAAGCTGTTGAGACAAAAGAATATGATGTACTGGTAGCCGGTGCTGGTCCTGCCGGTGCGACAGCTGCTATCTACTCGGCTCGTAAAGGGTTGAAAGTAGCAATAATAGCCGAGCGTATTGGTGGACAAGTCAATGAAACGATGGGGATTGAGAACTTGATATCTGTGCCTCAGACTACCGGTAAACAGTTGGCCCAGGATCTGAAAAAACATTTGGCGGAATATCATATTGATATTTTAGAAAATCGCCGGATAGAGAAAGTGGAAGTGGCAGAGGGCATGAAAGTGTTGTCTGTGAAAGGTGGAGAAACGTATAAGGCTCCCGTATTGATCATTGCTACCGGGGCGAATTGGAGAAAATTGAATGTTCCCGGTGAAGAAAAATACATCGGTCATGGAGTTGCTTTCTGTCCTCATTGTGACGGACCATTTTATAAAGATAAGGAAGTAGCAGTCATAGGTGGTGGAAACTCCGGGGTTGAGGCTGCTATTGATTTGGCGGGAGTCTGTTCCAAAGTGACTGTATTCGAATTCATGGATACTTTGAAAGCGGATACTGTTTTGCAGGAGAAAGCTAAAAGCCTGCCCAATGTGGATATTATTACTAATACTCAAACGGTAGAGGTGTTAGGAAACGGTGATAAAGTGGTGGGGCTTATAAAGAAAGACCGTTCATCCGAAAAAGAAGAGATCTTTGCCTTGGATGGTATTTTTGTCCAAATAGGTTTGACTGCCAATAGCACTTTGTTTAAAGAATTGCTGGAAACGAACCGCATGGGTGAAATTCTGACTGATAAAAATGGCCGGACCTCTGTAAAAGGTATCTATGCTGCCGGAGATGTAACGGATGTTTCCTATAAACAGATAGTTATAGCAATGGGGGAAGGCGCCAAGGCTGCTTTAGCTGCATTCGAAGACCGGATGCGCGGAACGATTTATTAGTGATAAGTGGTTGGTGGTGAATAGTGGGTGCATATCGCAGTATTTACCACTAATCTTATCACTAAAAAATGCACTCTTTGTATGTATATTGGTGAGAATATGCTTTCTTTGTAGGTGAATCACCGTTTACAGCATTGATATGGCAGAATCGAGACGTACTTCATTGAAAGATTTGGCACAGATATTAGGTGTATCCATACCTACAGTATCCCGTGCCTTGAAAAATAGTCCCGAAATCAGTCGGGAACTTTGTATTAAAGCTCAAAAATTGGCAAAAGAGATGAATTATCACCCCAATCCTTTTGCTATGAGTCTCCGGAAAAATACTCCCCGTACCATTGGAGTAATTGTACCTGATATTGTTACTCATTTCTTTGCGTCTATTTTAAGTGGTATAGAAGATACCGCTATAGCAAACGGCTATTTTGTTATCATCACGACTTCCCATGAGTCATACGACCATGAGAAAAGAAATATTGAGAATTTGGTCAATATGCATGTGGAAGGTATTATAGGTTGTTTATCTCAAGAAACAACAGATTATGCCCATTGGTTGAGTTTGGATGATATGAATATGCCGCTTGTTCTATTTGATCGTGTTTGCATGCCTGACCGTTTTTCTACGGTAGTGGCTGATGGAGTATATTCTGCTCAGATGGCGACACAGCACTTGTTGGATCATGGAAGCAAACGGATTGCTTTTATCGGTGGTGCAAACCATCTGGATATAGTAAGAAAGAGAAAACATGGTTACCTTGAAGCGTTAAGGGAAAATAAGATACCTATTGAGAAAGATTTGGTTGTGTGTCGGAAAATTGATTTTGAAGAAGGGAAAATAGCTACAGAAATTTTATTATCGCTTCCGGAGCCTCCCGATGCAATTCTTGCCATGAATGATACATTGGCATTTGCCGCTATGGAAGTGATTAGAAATCATAATCTTCGTATTCCTCAGGATATAGCGCTTATTGGGTATACAGATGAGCAACATGCCAATTATGTAGTGCCTCGCCTTTCGGCCGTCTCGCATCAGACTTATAAGATGGGGGAAGCCGCATGTCAGATGTTGATTGATAAGATTAAGGGAGATAAAAAAATCAGGCAAATCATTATTCCTACTTGTTTGCAGGTGAGGGAAAGCAGTATAAAAAGGAAGGATTGAGAACCGAAATGTATTTTAAGAAGAGAATAAGGCTGAACTCTTCACAAAGAGCCAACCTTATTTCTTTATATATTGGAGTATTATTGAGTGACCAACGTAATAATGGAACGTGCCGGGATCACAACTTTTTCATGGTTTTTGATGCTTCCTACCGGTAGAAGATTCTCTCCATCTTTATCCGAAGTACGATAGATTGTCCAGTTTTTTATAATTCCGTTACGCTGATAGAAAGTAAACTCTTTATCTTCCGCTGCATAATTAATCATAACGAAAACCTCCTTTCCGTCTGTATTTTGGTATGCTGAACACATTAGTCCGGTTACATCCGTATCGCCTTCAGGAATGATTTTCCCTTGGTTGTCTTTGGCTATAATTGCTTTCCGAACAGCTCCCGGGCGTATAAATCTACTGTAGTTTCCCAAAGCCCACATTAATTTGGAGTCTTTCACCTCACCATTCAGAAAAGTCGGATCACTATACTCACGGATTAATCCGTCTTTATAATCTCCACCGATAGATCGCCACCATTGCCAACTGCGAGCACCTGCATATACAATGTCATGATGAATGATCCGTGCTACATATAATGCTGTCTTCATGGTGAAGTCATATCCTCCGCCTCCGCCGATTTCTTCGTCATTGCCCATGATACAGGTTTCTGTCTGCCAGAAATCCACCTTATACTTGTCTAAAGTATCTTTTAATTGACAACGGATATCGTGTAAATTATTCAGAGGAGTATTAGTCCAATAACTATGCCCTACCATCAGCCGGGGAACATTGGGAGTATCACCCAGATAGGTGGCTGTACTGTCCGGATTAAAGAAAGACTGGATTTGATACCCCCGTTCCCAATTAGTCATGTGAGTATCGAACATACAACGATAGTCAGAGGACTCATTGACTAGAATCTGTGTGTCAATTTGGTTATTTACGAACTCTTTACTGATGAGGCGTATGGCACGGGCTATTTCGCGGTTGGTAGCCGGTGTACCTTCTTGTTTGGGGCCAATCCAGTTCCAATGCCCATCGGGTTCATTGAATGGACAGAGGTAATTGAACTTGATTCCATCGTGTTTCTCCACCCCTTTTATGACATTGGCAAGAAAACGGGCAAAATTCTTATAATGCTCTTCCTTTAAGTTTAAGGTTCCTCCACGGCCTGTGTTAGTGGCAAGACCGTTTTGTGTGAAATATACGGGAGGTGAATTAAGAAATGCCAAAAATTTGTTTACACCCCGTTCTTTTGCCAGACGCAGGAAGTTGCGCTGCCCTTGTTGTTTATTCCAATTATAGTTACCATCTGCCTGAAGGAAACATTCGGTGCGCATCCAGGGAGAGGCTATCTGGCTGGCTTCTCCTTGTTCCGCACTTCCGGCTCCTACATTGAAACGCCATAAAGACAAGCCGATTCCTTTAGGTTGTCCGTTTTCATGGTTTTCCGTACTGAACAGCCAGTCGGCTACTTGGTTTTGTTTTTCTTGCGGCCATAAGCCGATAAATTGCATGCTCCAACAGTCTGATGCTCCGAAATAGTCCATGGTTTGACAGGGTTGGTCTGTTTCTATTTCAAAGTGAATGGCAGGATGTTGAGCAAACAGGTTTGCTGTTGCAAATAAAGAGAATAATAATGCTTTGTATTTCATAAAGTTGAGGGATTATTTCAGATTATAAATGACAGTTGTAACACTTTCCGAAGGCACAATTACTTGTTGGTCTGCCGTGACGTGTACCTCTTGCAAATTTTTGTTATTTGTTGTTGTATAAGTAGTGATGGAGCTTATTTCACTTACCCATTCTTTATGAATTTCGTTTAGCCGGACTCCTTTTTCTGATAGATTGGTATAAACAGCAACAATTTTATCTTTTTTCGGTGAAATCCATGCTGACCCGAAGAAACTGGATGATTCATTCATGTTAAGCATGATACGGCGATAACCCGGTCGGATGAATAGGCTGTAGTTACCTAATACCCAAAGTGTGGGAGTAGCTTTATAAGTGCCTTCTTTCTCTATATCCCCATAAACTCCATCGGAGGGTTCCAGTGAAATCAGTAAGAAGCGGTTTTTGTGTCCCCAGCGGGGATATCCATTGAGGTCCAGTAACTCCAGGAGGAAACTCCTGCTATAGTTAGGTCATTGTGTATTACTTTTGACATATAAAGTGCAATGTCCATTTCGGTTGCTTGGTCATAGCCTATAAACTCGGAAGAGCTGTATCCGTCGCCTAACATACTCCACTCACTTTGCCATATTTCTACATCATATTGTTGGGCTGCTTGGGCCAGTTGTTTCCGGACATTACGCATACCATCCCATGTGCCATCTGTCCAGTAGCTGTGGCCGCAGATAAGTTTCTTTACATGAGTCAGGTTGCCTATATAGGTGGAAGTTCCAGGTGTGAAAAATGCTGAAAGTACGTTACTATGGGCGGCATCATTCTTAAATTTGTAGAGATATTCATAATCTCCAGATTCCCCTGGAAGAATATCAATAGAAAGACCGGCAGAAGTGATGGCGGTATCCAATTCACGTATAAGTCTGGCTACTTCATCATTAGTCCATCCGCTGCCTTCCTGGCCGCTGTCCCAATTATATTGGGGTTCGTTAACTGGTGAGATATGTGTCACTGGATATCCTTCGTTTACATAGTATTTTGCTACATCTGACATGTATCTGGCAAAGTCCGTATAACATTCATCCTTCAAATTAGAAACTCCTCCGCTATTGGAGAATCCTTTTCCGTTGGAGGTATATTGTACAGGAGGGGTATTGCTGAAAAGTACTATACTCTGACAACCAAACTCTTTGGCGCGCTGCAAGAAGTAGCGCTGCCCTTTACAGCGTGTCCAGTCTAATGTTAAGTCATCAGTCAGATAAGATTCTGCTCTGCGTGATTTGTCTTCTATTCCACTTGCTTCACCTTGTTCTGCACTGCCACCACCTAGATTCACACGCCACATGGAGAGTCCTATACCTTTAGGTTGTCCTGATTGTATTTCAGAAGAGAATAGCAGTTCACTGATTTTGTCACGATTCGTTATCCAGCTTTTTCCTACGAAGGCAGGTGCCCAACAATCTGATGCGCCAAATCCTGTCAGAGTCTGAAAAGATTGTCCGGCATCTATGGTTACTGTTTTTTCTACGTTTATGCTGCTGTCCGGTTGCCCCGATGTATCCGGTGTTTGGGGAGAATCGTCACTGCAGGCTACAGTAGAAAAGAACAGTGGAAGAGTAAAAATATATTTTAGTTTCATTGTTTTAGATGGATTAAAAAATAGTCGCGGATAATCCTAGCAAACTATCCGCGACAGAATATAAAGACCTATTGAATGTTTAATTCCTGTAACAATCTGTTCTTTTTGGAAAATGATTAATTCCAGCCCGGATTTTGGGTGATAGAACCATTAGACATTGTAATCTCATATAAAGGTATCGGGAATACCATATCCCGGTTTTCGTTGAAGCTGATTCCTTTATCACTTGCCTCACCTTGATTTTCCCATTCGTAAATGTCGCGGGTAGCGGGATCTGTATTGTATTTTACAAATGTACCGTTTGCTCCCATCAGGTTACAAATCATTTTCTTGCCATTGTCATCTGTCCAACGGCGGATATCATAGATTCTGTTTTGTTCCCATGCCAGTTCCAAACGACGTTCTAGCCGGATAGCTTTGCGAAGCTCGTTCCCACTGGATGTGACAGCAGGTAATTTTACACGATTCCGTACCTCATTAAGGTAGGTACGTGCTGTACCATCTTCGCCCAATTCGTTGCAGGCTTCAGCATACATCAACAATACATCTGCATAGCGTAAGATACGATGATCTAATGGAATTTTGTCGATATTGTATACTTCCGGACGTTTTTCAATAGGTACAAAATACTTCCGGACAATACGTGCTGATTTATGTTGTGACGGATCTATAATATAACATTCGGGATCCCAACCGTACTTTTCGATATAATCTTTATAATTGGCGATTTTTGTGTTGTTTTCAACGAACTTGTCGAAGTTATTCTCTCCGGCAATTTCTGTACAACCGGTTTTAATGATAGTCCAACGTAAACGTTCTGTATCTCCTGCATCGATGTAGGCTTGTTCGAGGTTAGCGGTTGGCTGTCCCCAAGACCATCCGTCGCCGGGACCACTACGGGCACCGGTAATAACAGTCAAAGAACCACCCAATGCATAAGTTCCATCATACATATATTGTACTTCAAACAGACTTTCTTCGCTATTGTTATGGTCAACATCCCATACATCACCGAAGTTGTCGAGTAATTTATATTCACCTTCGTCGATGACTGTTTTCAATACATCATGTGCCTCTTGCCATTTGCTTTGGTAGAGGTAAACCTTTCCCAATAGGCCTAATGCAGCTCCACGGGTAGCGCGTCCCATATCTGTAGCAGCATATTGACTACGTTGTGGCAACACATCAGCAGCGGCTTTTAAATCATCTTCAATGAACTTATATACATCTTCGGCCGAAGCGCGGGTAATACCTTGTATTTCTTCGGGCAACAGGAAGCCTGTAATGAGAGGCACACCACCAAAATTCTTCACAAGTTCAAAATAGAAGTATCCACGGAGAAAACGTGCTTCGGCTACAAGCCGGTTCTTCATTTCTTCATCTGAGAAATCAGCTTGTGAAATGCGTTCCACTGCGATATTGCAACGTAGAATGCCTTTGTATCGATACTGCCAAAAGTTGGAGATGGCACCATTGCTTTGTCCGGTACCTTGATAGTGGGCCAAAGAAATATAGTCACTTTGACTTTGGCTGGTATTGCCCATCCAACCGTCATCACTACACATCTCGGAAAGCAACCATACTGTGTTGATATTCCACCATCCGCCAAAAGTAATGGCCTGGTAACAACCAGTAATAAATGCTTCGGCTTCTTCTGCACTTTGGAAATAAGTATCCAAATTTTGTTGCCCGCGCACTTCCTCTGTTAGGAAATCCTCACAAGAAGTGAATGTCAGCGAGGCAATCATTGTTAATATTGTTAATATCTTTTTCATGGTTTATACCTTGAGGGTTAAAATTTTAAATCAATTCCAAATAAGAAAGTACGTGGGTTAGGATAAGCGATGCCGTCAATACCGGTTTCAATTACACTGCCATCTTTACCAATCTGTGGACGTTCAGGATCCATACCTGAGTAGCTGGTGATAGTGAAAGGATTTTGAGCCGACAATGAGAGACGCAATTCGGTTCCGTTCAACCACTTCTTGGGGAGTGTGTAACCCACTTGTAATAGTTTGCAACGCATATAAGAGCCGTCTTCTACAAAGAAACTTGAAACGCGTGTGTAATTCTGATTCAAATCATTGTAGGACAGACGAGGAATATCGTTGCTGGTTCCTTCGCCATGCCATGCTTTCTGCAATGTACCTGCCCAAACGTTTTGCCCACTTACGCCGGAGTATAAACCTTTGGTCTTATTGAAAATATCATTACCGAATGTACCATAGAAGTTGGCTGTGAAATCGATGTTTTTATAGCTGAAACCCAAGTTCAAACCTACCATCAAATCGGGATATGGGTTACCGATCCATGTTTTATCATTTTCATCTAGAACTCCGTCATGATTCAAATCCTTAAAGCGAATGTCACCGGGTTGGGCATTGGATTGTACCAGCTTGCCATTTTCGTTGGTGTGAGCATAAACTTCATCCCAATTTTGGAAAATACCATCGGCTACGTAGCCGTAGAAGCGTGAAATCAAGCCACCGTCTTCATTACGGATAATTTGGTCGCTGTTGAAACCTCCAGTTTGGATAGGACCGTCACCGGAGAATTTAACAGCTTTATTTTTCACTGCGGAAAGGTTCAATCCCACATTATATCGGAAGTCTGCTACTTTGTCGTGCCAGTTCAGACTTAATTCCCAACCGCTAGCTTTCATACTACCTATATTCATCCATACTGTACTGTTCCAGTCGGGGTATCCGATGGCGAAGATATTTTGTTTCTGATAGAGCATATCAGAAGATTTCTTTTGGAAATACTCAAAGGTCATGTCTAGACGGGAGTCAAGGAAGGACATATCCACACCTACGTTCCAGTCTTCTACTGTTTCCCATTTTAGCAAATTATTGCCAACGCCTGATACCATAGTACCTGAAACACGTCCTGGAGCTGTACCGAATACATAATCAGATTGTCCTAACAAAGTCAGCGTAGCATCATTATCTATGTTTTGATTACCTACACGTCCCCAACCTCCGCGTAATTTCAAGTTACTGAAAATCTTCTGGTCTTGCATGAAACTTTCACTGATGATACGCCATGAAGCAGAAACAGAAGGGAAGATGGCATATTTGTTTCCTTTGGGGAAACGAGAAGAACCATCTGCACGAATAGAAGCTGTTAGATAGTAACGATTGTCATAGTTATACATCACGCGTCCTAAATAAGATACTAATGTGCTGTAAGCAGTTTTACCTTCTGACTTTTGGTTTTGTGTACCGGCATTTACTTCCTGCATTTGATCCATATTATTAGGAACATCGTCACGTGAGGCTTTTGATTGGAATTCAGCAAAGCGTTCAGCTGTAAAGCCACCCATTACATTAATATTATGCTTTTCTGCAAAAGTCGTGATGTAAGTAGCAGTATTAGTCCAGTTCCAATCAAGCCATTCCTGCATTTCACGGGAAACATTACTTAATGTAGATTGTTCCAAAGCATCAATATAGAATTCAGGAGTGAATTTGTCTGTACGGCGGAAGTGTGCATTAGCGCCGAACTGCGTGCGCAGGGTCAGTTTTTGAATAGGGTTTATCTGTAAATAAGTATTTACAATTGTACCCATTTCACGGGAGTGGGAATTTTGGCGAGCCAATGAACCGGCAGGGTTCCACTCCTGGTTGTTGTAAGAACGCTGATAGTTATTGAATTCGTTATCCACCCATTGATCTTCCGGCTTGAATATAGGAGTTGTGGGGTCCATAGACATGGCAGCTGAAAAAAGATCGGGGGTATCATCCCATGATTCTACACGTGGGGCAATGTCGAAACCCATTTTTACATATTTATTAAATGTATATTCTGTATTAAGGCGTGCGTTGATTTTGTCCCAATAACCATAGTCATATTGTGAATTGTTACGGTAGTAACCCATACTCAGGTTATAAACCAGTTTATCTGAACCACCGGAGATATTGAGTGAGTAATTTTGCACTAAAGCAGTTTTGTTGATTACTTCGTCCCACCAGTCTGTTCCTCCGGGATTGGTAGTAGCGCCTGTATCATTCCAAATAGAAGTTCCTCCGTCATTTGTGTATCGGGTATTGAATACTTCTTTATATTCGGCGGCATTAGCCATTTTGGGTTTTGACAATGTTTGGAAACCTGCAGATGCATTAAAACTGATATTTGTTTTTCCTGCCATTCCTTTTTTGGTTGTGATTAGAATGACACCGTTAGAAGCACGTGTTCCGTAAATGGCAGCAGCCGAAGCGTCTTTTAAAACTTCCATAGATTCAATGTCATTACTGTTTAGGAAGTTGATGTTTGTACCTACCGGCATGCCATCTACTACATACAAAGGATCGGTTCCGTTTACTGTTGTTACACCACGGATTAGAACTTTTGGTTGTGCGCCCGGACCACCACCACTGGTTACTTGAACACCGTTGATTTTACCTTGCAAGGCGTCCATTGCATTACCGGTTACAGTTTCGGTAATTTCTTTTCCTTTTACGGTAGATATAGAACTGGTCAGGTCACTTTTTTTCACGGCTCCATAACCAATAACCACTACTTCGTCCAGTAATTCACTGGCATCTTTCAGCACTACATTGATAACGGTTTGTCCGTTTACCTTTATTTCTTGAGTCTCATATCCTATGCTGGAGAACACAAGTACGGCATCCTTGGCAACATCGTTTAGTGAATAATCACCATCAATACTTGTAATAGTACCTGTACCTGTACCTTTAACTTGCACTGTTGCACCAATCATCGGTTCTTTATCTGAAGCCGAGGTTACTACACCTTTTACAGTGATGGTCTGCGCATAGCTACATAGACTTGTCAGCGCAAGACACAATAATAATATTTGCTTTTTCATATCTTAAATCTAATGTTACTTGTTAATTGGCCGGAATGAGTTTAGCTCTTTCCAAATGAGCGTCGAATATAAGTTTATAATTCCCTGTGACGTTCACTGTTGGTTTTGCCCAATTGTCACCTACATGATCGGGTTTGGTCCATGCCGGATTGGTATATTTGGCTTCTTTACCATAATATCCGAAGATCTCCGGTTCGTCTGAGTTGTCTACACGCCACGTGCAATAATTCCACCATCCGTCAGAGTGCCAGTTATGAATAACGAAATTCATTTTAGTACCTGCCTCCAGGAATAGGGGGGTATCCAAATAGAACAGGTGAGGATTGGTCTTATCTTGAGTGAAACGCAGGACTTCAGTTGGGCTACTGGTCATATATCCGAAATAGAATTCCTGTAACCACGAACCACCGTCACCCCATGTGTCAAGGCTGATAGAACCGTATGTGTGAGGTATGGGGTCTACAGCATCGGCAATTGAGTAAGTTTTCAGATTGTATGTACTGTTCTTCACATCAATATTAATTTCATAATAAACATTGGCTTGGTCAAGTACGATTGGCATTGCTGTTTCGGGATCGTCTGTCAGTTTGGTGTTATCCTCTGGATCAAGCCCGAAACAAATAGGAGTGAAGTCACTCTTTTGTGGTAAGAAGAATATTTTAGTTCCGGCTTTTTGACAGTAATAATTTGCTTTATACTGATATTCACCTGTATGTTCAATTACCATCGGTACCCCGAATATATCACTATTCAGTTCTTCGGCAGTTGCCACATCTGCCAGATACATTTTGGGAAAATCCGGCATTTCTGAGATATTCAATACACTGGTGGTAGTGGTTGAGTTTTCTTTCTTGTCAAAAGCGGTAATTGTCACATTATAACTTTTCGGTTCATTGGGGAATACTATTATTTCGGCAAAGTTCAATGAACTTTTTCCATCAGCATCTACACGGCGGTTGTCAAACCCGTCTATACCTGGAATATTAATTGTGACATAATCCAATGCACGATCATCTGTAGCCGTGAACCGAAGATTGAATTTCGTTTCATTTTTCATTAATACTGTAACAGTGGCATCCGGGGCAGCTGAAAATACCGGAGCTGCAAAATCTCCGTCCATTGTGATTAATACATCTTGAGATATACTGCGTCCTCCTACATCGGTTACAGTAACTTTGACTGTGAAACGTTCGCCGATTTCATTTCGGTTTATGTCAAAGTAATAACTTAAATCATAACTCTCTTGCGGAGCACCATAGATTTCGATTAAATCAATTGTCTTGTTCAAATGCAGGTCGGCACATTGTAGGCTGATAGAAGCAATACCGTCTTTGTCTTCTAATGTCCCTTCAATAGTAAATCGATGTCCCGCTCCGGACTCGATGTGGTCTGTTGCTAATGTCATTGTTGGATTTTGCCCGTCTACATCGGGGTAGTCGTTATCATCACTACATCCCGTACATAGGTTTGCAGTTACAAGAAAAGCCCATAACATGGCACCATACAAATGTTTCTTTTTCATATTTTATTAGTATTTGAAGATTAAACATCTACTCTAATAGAGGACGAATTAAATTCGTTAGTGGTGCAAATGTACGTGAAGAAGAATTAAAATCCTGATATAAATCTTGCAGAAAAGGGAGGTAAATCTTGCAATGCATGATTTATGTATCTAAAATACAGACTTTATTTGTATTTTTGAACCATATTATTTAACAATGTGTACACTGATGCTATGAGAAAGATATTCGTACTTTGGCTCTTGCTGCTGTCGGTTGTTTCATTGGCACAACCTTATTCTGTTAAGCAGCTTGGTATAGAGAAGGGATTATCCAATAATTATGTGGTGAGCATTGCTCAAGACAAACAGGGCTTTCTGTGGTTTGCCACGGAGGAAGGGTTGAACAAATTCGATGGTACCCGTTTCATTACTTATTTGAAGAATGAAGATTTGACAAGGCAGGGTATAACAGGCAATGAACTGAATTGTTTGTTGGATGATCCTCAGGATTCTATCCTTTGGATAGGCACGCAAAGGGCCGGTCTGAATGCGTATGACTATGTAAATAACACTTTTCTTTGCTATAGGCATGATGGCGAGAACCCCGAAAGTCTGATAACGGATGATGTTACTAAGATTGTGGCAGCTACAGATGGTAATCTTTGGATTACGACATATTGGCGGGGAGTAGATTATTTCGATAAAAAGGCTGGAAAATTCATTCATTACAATACTCAAACAGTTCCGGGATTGGCTAGCGATAATATTTGGTCGGTTGTTGATGGAGGAGATGGAAAGTTGTATATGGGGCATGTGCATCATGGATTCAGTGTGTTGTCTCTTAAAGATAAAAAAGTAAAGAACTTTATGCATGACCCTGAAGATCCGGTCAGTTTGCCAGGTAATGGGGTAACTTGCATTTATAAGGACTTAAGCGGTAATATTTGGCTGGGAACAGACCGGGGGCTGGCACTGTTCAATCCGGAAGCCGAAAATTTTATCCATTTTCATCATAGTGAGGACGGGGTTCCTCATACCGTATTTGATATCAGACAATTTGATGGGAATAAACTTTGGATTGCCATGGAATTTGGAGGAATAGCCATTTTGGATTTAACGCAACGTATGTTTCTTTCTCCTGACCAAGTGCGTTTTCAATATATAAAGGAAGGGGATGATGAATACAGTCTCTCTAATTCTACTGTACGTTGTTTGTTTCAGGACTCCTTTAAAAATGTGTGGGCTGGTATGTGGGGAGGTGGAATTAATTTTCTTAGCCATGAATCTTCCTATTTTAATGTTTATAGTTATTCTCCTATCCAGCATTCGGGTAGTAGCCTGAATAATAAGACAGCAAGTAGTGTATGCGTAGCAAGGGATGGAAAGTTATGGATCGGAACCGATGGGGGAGGCATCAATGTATTTGATAAAGGCAAGCGGGTGGCGGTTTATAAAGAAGAAACCGGTGATTTGACTGATAATTCCATACAGGCTGCACTTTGTGATTCGGAAGGAAACCTTTGGTTTGGATCGTTTATGGGAGGAGTGGATTTTTATGATGTGAAAAAGAAAAGTTTTCACCAGATTTTTCCTAAAGATAAAACAGGGGAAGATGTGCGTGCACTATATGAAGATGCAGAATATGTATGGATAGGAACTAGTAATGGCATCTATAAGGTACGCTTGCATGATAAAGGCATTGCAGATCATTATACAGTAGAGAATAATCTGGTGAGATGTATCTCGAAAGATAATCTTAATCGTTTATGGATTGGTACTTTCGGAGGAGGATTAGGGGTTTTTGATGAACATTTTCAGTGCGTTAAACTTTTTAACGTGACTTCTCTTTTTCCCTCTAATACTATCAATACTGTTTATATGGATAGTCAGAACAGAATGTGGATAGGAACGGGAGAAGGTCTGGTTTGTTTTCCATCCTCTCAGAGTTGGGACTATAAAGTATATCGCAGTGAGGAGGGTTTGTCCAATGTCCATATACGTGCCATTACGGAAGATAATCATGGAAATATATGGGTGAGCACCAATAAAGGTATCAGCTGCTTGTTGAAAGACAAGGAGGTTTTCTATAATTACGATCATTGGGATAATGTGCCTATGGGCAATTTCATGAGTGGAAGTGTGGCGGAAGCTAAGGATGGAACACTTTATTTTGGCTCAATCAATGGCTTATGCCGTTTTAATCCAGATCAGGTATTGGAAAAACGAGAGTCACCTGCTGCAATTATTACGGAGATGCGTATATTCGGTCCGTTGCGTGATACGGACAGTAATGAAAAGGTGATGGCGCTTGAAGGCCAGTCGGAAGTACGTTTAAGCTATATGCAAAATAACTTCAGCGTCACCTTCAATATACAGAATTATGCCTTGGCCGATCAAGTGGAATATGCTTATATGTTGAAAGGGTTGGAAAATTCATGGTATACAGTAACCGATCCTAATAATGTGACTTTCCGTAATATACCTCCGGGAAATTATTGTTTTCAGGTAAAGACAAGAATACGGAATCAGGAATGGGCGGATGAGATAGCTTCTCTGGATATCCGTATTGACCCGCCTGTATGGCTTACGTGGTGGGCCAAGTTATTTTATATTCTTTCGGGTGTTTCTGTCCTGTATTTTATTCTTCATGCCTATAAAAAGAAACTGGATATGGAGTCTCTCTATGAGTTGGAGAAGAAAAATCATGAGCAGGAACAGGAGCTGAATAATGAGCGTTTACGTTTCTATACCAATATCACACATGAGTTGCGTACACCTCTCACACTGATTCTCGGTCCTCTGGAGGATATGCAAAAAGATACATCTCTGCCGACAAAACAAATACAAAAACTTTCTGTCATTCATCAGAGTGCCCTTCGTTTACTCAATCTGATCAACCAAATTCTGGAATTCAGGAAAACGGAAACGCAGAACAAGAAGCTATGTATCTGTAAAGGTAATCTCACCCCGCTCATTTATGAAATAGGACTTAAATACAAAGAACTGAATCAAAAGCCTAAGATTGATTTCCAGATTCAAACAGAAAAAGAAGAGATACTGCTTTTCTTTGATAAAGAAATCATTACCATTATATTGGACAACCTGATATCCAATGCCCTCAAATACACAGAGCAGGGACGTGTAACTCTTAGTTTGTATCAAACTATAAGAAATGAAGTTTCCTATACAGAGATAAAGGTCAGTGATACAGGATACGGTATTTCAGCGAAAGCCCTACCGCATATTTTCGACCGTTACTATCAGGAAAGCGGCAAACATCAGGCATCAGGTACCGGCATCGGACTGTCATTAGTCAGAAATCTTGTCGAACTGCATGAAGGTGATATACGTGTAGAGAGTACACTGAATGAAGGAAGTACTTTCTATATCAGTTTACTGACGGATAACACCTATCCGAATGCCTTACATGCCGACTCCACAGAAATGACTCCAAAACCGGAATATCAGGAAACAATCACGGATGATTCTCAAACAGCAACAACAGAGAACAGCAAACCTATCCTGCTAATTGTTGAGGATAATGAAGAAATACAGAATTATATCGCCGAATCCTTTTCCGACTCTTTTGAAGTGATCGCAGGAAGCAATGGTGAAGAAGGAAAAGAGCAGGCACTCAACCGCATTCCCGATATTATAGTCAGTGATATCATGATGCCGGTGATGGACGGTATCACACTATGCCGGCACTTAAAAGAAGATGTACGTACCAGTCATATTCCCGTCATCCTGCTGACTGCCAAAGACTCACTACAAGATAAAGAAGAGGGATATCAGGTCGGAGCAGATTCCTATCTGACCAAACCCTTCAGTGCTTCTCTACTGCGTAGCCGCATCAACAATCTGCTCGATTCGAGAAAGAAATTGATCGCTCAATTCCAACAGTCCGGAACAACTCATGCCTCCAGCGTCCATTTGGACGAGAAACATTCCATCATCACTGAAGCTCTCAGCAAGCTGGACAATGAATTCATTGAGAAAATTACACAATTGGTTGAAGACAACCTCTCATCAGAGAAGATTGATATCACCTATTTATCTGACAAAATGTGTATGAGCGGTTCTACACTCTACCGAAAAATGAAAGCACTAACCGGACTTTCCACAAACGAATATATCCGTAAAGTAAAAATGCAGAATGCGGAACGTTTGCTCCTCGAAGGAAAATATAATATCTCAGAAATAGCCTATAAAGTAGGGATGAATAGTACAGGCTATTTCCGTCAATGTTTTAAAGATGAATTTGGTGTTTCTCCTTCGGATTATCTGAAGTTGATAAAACAGGAATAAAGAAACAAAGTCAGTCAATAAGCCGTTAAGTCCAGAAAGTGTCCGAGGTGTGTTTTGCCCTGTTATCGGGCTTTTAAACTATCTTCCCAACTCCTCAAGCATCGTTCTGAACAATGATCTGCTGTCTTTCAGCGGCATATCCGTCGCCAAGTCCCAGCTCATCATCCCTTTCAGCTGCTGTTCCATTGCATAGCGCGTTTTAGTACGGATATGATCCTGCCCGTCAAAAACATATACTTCTCCCTTATAGGTCACTTCATTCTGTGCAGGCGTGGTAATCAATCCATCCTGTACAAAGCTGAAATATGCTTCCGTTTTCTTCGAGCCATTTTTCGTCACTCCATAAAAGGGAACGCCGGCCACCAGTTTCTCTTTGGGAACGCCGTAAGCCAGTACCATCTGTATATCCGAAGCATATTTCTCCATAGGAAAACGGACCGGAGAAGGACCATAACATTGCAGAGAGATAAAATCAACGGCAGCTATCGCTTCTTTACTGATTTTATAGGAAACAGGATGCAAAGACACACTGAAAAGATACTTGTCTCCCAACACTTCTCTCATTTTCAGGATAGCCAGACTGTAATCCTTATACTCCTTCTCAGTCTCTGCCCACTCAAAATCCAGGTCGATGCCGTCCAGTTTATTTTCTCCCAATACCTTCTTTATATTTTTTGCAAATGTTGTCCGGGCAGCCTCATCCGCTACCATTGCTTTCCATTCGCCACCGGCGGCACCCAACCGAAGTTTCGCTTTCGTCCCCTTCACATCGGCACGGACCGACTTTATCAGTTCTTCCCAGGTCGTCACTCCTTTTTCCTGAAAAACACGGGGATTCTCAAAAGAAAGAGAACCGTCTTTATGGGGACGGACATTCAAAAAGATCAAGTCATCGCTTGCCCTCAAACTTTCAGCAGCAATACGACCACGGTTATAAAAATTACCCCGTACATAGGAGCTGACAAAATAGTCTTGTTGCGCATACAACGATAACCCTACTAATAAAAAAAGAAAGAATACAATTTTTCTCGGTACTAGCATAATGATTGATAATTAATCGGTTCAGGTCGCAAAAATACGCATACCTCACCCAAACAGATGTTCAAAAATCACTATTATACTTCCAAAAATCAACAGATAGTTTATCCTTAGAATATGAAAAACAGAACATCCCCCCAAAAATGCCAGGAAAAACAAAATAAAGTATGTTTCTTTGCAGCCAAAATCACCATCTTCTACTATATTAAGAAAAGAGAACCTATGAATAAAAATCAACGTATAGAAAACGGGTAGCAGATACTAAGATCAGTATCCGAAGGCGATTCGCAGGCTTTTCGTACGTTGTATATGCACTATTACGACAGGTTGTTCAACTTCGCCATGCTGTTTCCACACGTAGCTATGGTATACGACCAGACTAAATGTCATTTTTACGCCAACGGCAAGAAGGTGCAGGATGTAGATGCTACCGGTGTACCCGCCGATATGACTTCCATCACCTTCTTCAATGCCAACACGAAGAACGAACATATGATGGGACAGGTACGCTTATGGAACAAAGCACTGACGCAAGCGGAAATTCAGAGTAACATGGGAGGCCCCGTAGCTGTCAGCTCCAACCTTACCGGTTATTGGAAGATGGACGAAGGTGAAGGGGATGTGGTACACGACAGCTCCGGCAATGGCAATGACGCTACCGTGGTGACCGGAAAAATCATTGAATGGAGACCTGAGCAATGCTTCACCAAAACGAAGAGCAACAACTAACGGTTGGTTAGCCCAAGGGCGATATATACTGGACAACCAACATTTTTTGTAGGGAAAACAGTATAATGTAAATCACATTCACTATCTTTAGGCGTGAATTAAGTAGTCCCGCGAATTTATTTGTAATTCGTTCTGTCTGCTTGATTCGCGTCTAAAACTTTAATAACACATCGTTTATATAACATACCCCCTTCATATGAAATCAGCTATCCGATAATCTTTTATATCCCGATATCTGCCGCTGGCGTTCACGCCCCTCGCCATCGGGTGCCAGTCGAAAACAGCCGGTGAAGTGCCGCCTCCCAATGTCTTATTTATTCTGACGGATGACATGCAGGCCACCTCCATACACGCCCTGGGCAACCGCCCTGCAAGCCAACGGATACAACACCGGACTGGTCGGCAAATGGCATATCCAGTCGCAACCGCAAGGGTTTGACTATTACTCTATCTTCTTCGACCAGGGCGAATACCGCGATCCTACATTCATCGAGAGCACCGATCCCTGGCCGGGCAACCGGCGTTTCGGCGAACGGGTGCCGGGCTTCTCTACCGATCTGGTGACAGAAAAAGCCATCAAGTGGATCAAACAGCAGGACGGCAAGCAGCCTTTCATGATGTGCTGCCACTTCAAGGCGACCCACGAGCCTTACGATTATCCGATACGCATGGAGCACCTCTACGACGGAGTCACCTTCCCCGAACCGGAAAACCTTCTCGACTAGAGGCCGGAAACCAACGGGCGTTCTTTCGTCGGCCAGACACTCGAAGAACTGGAACGCCGCTGGCGCATTGCCTCGCAAGACCCCGACAAATGGTGGTGCCGTTATCCCGGACTGCCATTCAGCACCGAAGGCATGCAACGGACCGCTGCCAGAAAAGCCGCATACCAGAAGTTTATCCGCGACTACATGCGTTGCGGAGCCACTGTCGACGACAATATCGGCAAGTTGCTGAAAACATTGGACGAAATGGGCATCGCAGATAACACCATTGTTGTCTACGTTTCCGACCAAGAAATCTACTATCGCTACTGGACTAACCACGCGATTCGTCCGGCACACTTCGCCATCCGGTCAGACCGTTACAAACTCATCTTCTACTATGCCCGCAATCTGGATATGACGGACACGGAAAACTTCGACTTCACTCCGTCATGGGATTTCTACGACTTGCAAAATGATCCGCACGAGAATCACAACGCATACAATGATCCTAAATATGCACCTGTCATCAAGCAGATGAAAAAGGACATGCTGAACCTTCGCAAAGAAGTAGGAGATACGGATGAAAAGTACCCGGAAATGCAGGAATTATTAGAGAAATACTATTATAAATAGGGAACAACAAGGCCGGTCAGCCCAAGCAAATAGTTCCAAATTCAGTTCCAACCGTTGAAACAGCGTGTTTCATGCCTTGGAACAAAGTGTTTCAAGCAATGAAACAAACTGTTTCAAGTAATGAAACAAAGTGTTTCAAGCGGTGGAACAAAGTGTTTCAAGCGCTTGAAACTTTTTGAAACACCTGTCGATAGAGTTGAATGAACCGCACCATCCGGTCAGGTTGACCGGATCTGTTGCTCCAATTCACCTGTTCTTTCAGAAGGCTTGAACCATTTATCGGCCAATAATGCATGACGTCTCAGCTATTAACGTCTGATTTATCAGTTATTAACAGCCGGGACGTCAATCATTAATAGTTGACACATCAAGTATTAACACATTATAAATCAACAAATAACATCAGAAAAACAATATACTGCAGAACAAAAACAAAGTGAGAGCAAACGCTTGCCCTCATACTTGCCACCACAGTTGCTACCATCACTGCAACTCCGATGAATAAAGGGATACAGGCAGACCGTGAGAGCATGAGAGCAAAACTCATATTTAAACTCGTTGAGGGCTTTTCTTCTGCCTTCTCATCCTTTACCTTTGCAACATAATAATTAATCAACAAACAACCAGGAGCGAATGTTATGAGAAAGAATGTATTAACAATTATGGTATTGCTGATTTCGGGAACGATACTAGCTCAAAATGGAGGAACATTTATGAAGAAGTATGAAAACCAATTGCCCCAATCAGGTTATCGTATTCGGTTCGCCCAAAGTAGGCACCAAATTGATGCAGGAAAATCCAAGCATATCTATCGAACTGCCATTGAAAATCTCTGTATGGGAAGACAAGAACGGCAGTGTATGGGCTACCTTCCCATTAATGAAACCGATGGCAGCCAATTATGGGCTGGAAAATGAACCTGTCATCGAAAAGATGCAAACTTTGCTCGAAAATATCGTTATTAAATCGGCAAGCGTGTATTAAATACCAGTCAGTATATACCATATCATTATAGTGTGCGGCAACCCTTTCAGAAGTTACCGCACACTGTTTATTCCCCATACAGAAGCAGCAAAACCTTCTCTGCAAAGATGCTTATTCTCGCCTTCCCTACCCAATTACAATTTTTCCCTATGTGATAACAATATTTCCCGTTTCATATTCTTATATATCCTTAGTTCGCAAAAAAGACTATCTTTGTATAACAAAAGGACAAGCAATACTAAGATGAAACAAATCATATTGTTCACAGTAAGTCTATTAATCGCAATCAGCACCCAAGCAGTTGAGACTGAAAAGGAATTTATCTTAATACTTAATTCCACTTTAGCTAATGGAACCTGGGATAAAGACTTCAATAAAGAGTTACAAGATCATTGTCATAAACGATCAAATTTATACTTAGATTCCTATACCCTGTCCTTTCCGTCGGCAGACACGGAAAAAGATTCTAAAGAACAATGCGCCCGAATATTGCAGAAATATGCTTCGAATCGTCCTAAAGCAGTTGTCATCATAGGTGCAATGGGATGGCATATCACTTCTCACTTATTCGAAACCACTTGGAAAGACATTCCTGTAATCCTATGCCATCCGCTAGCCACATTGCCTAACTCATTGCAAAGCATTTTGGCATATGAAGCACCCGACTCTCTCCATATCACCACCATCAAAGAATTACAGAAACACTACAACATCACCTTTCTGGAGCAAAAGCTTTATATCAAAGAAACCCTCCGACTGATGCGTGCTCTCCAGCCGGAAATGAAGAACATTGCTTTTATTTCAGATAGTCTCTATATGAGCCACATGGTATTCAGCAAAGTAGAAAAAACAGTCCGGCAGCATTACCCCGACCTGAAGCTTATATGGCTCTCACAAAGAGAACTCGACCTGGAACAACTGCTCGACACAGTCAGCAGCTACGACAAAAGTACCGGACTGCTGTATTTCTCCTGGCACAAGCCGCAACAGATGCCCAGTCACAGTTTCCTTGCCGACAATATAGGCAAAACACTTACAGGCTTTGCCAACTCCCCTCTTTTCACGCTAAAAGACTTACACCCACAGGACGGCTACTTTGGTGGAGGCTACTACGTCAGCGCAAGTGACTATGCAACCGACTGTATGAGAATCATAGACGAAATAAGAGAAGGCAAACCGGCATCCGACATTCCACCCGATGCCGGACAATCGACTCCTGAAAACTACTTTAACTATCTCGATTTACAATGGTTCAACATATCTCCACAGCTCTGTCCCGACCAGATTCACCTTTATAATGAACCAGTCAGTTTCTACGAAAAATACTGGAAAAAACATTCTTGGACTCATTCTCATTCCACTGGTTATCTTCGTCATGCGTCATTACTTTTACCGTATCGGCAAGAAGCACAAGAACATGAATAAACGTATCATCAATTCATTAGATGTGGCAGTTTATCTGGTAGACAAACATGGAATTGTAGAACAGATTCTAAACACTCCCGCAGAAGAAAATTACGTGCAAAGCATCAAAAAAGGGGAGCATATGGAAATCCGTCAGATAATAACGGACGATGAGGAATTCAGAAAGAATATGGAAGCAATAGAGCAGGTGTTGAAAACTAAAAAAAACTTGCACATCAAGACTCAGATAAAAAACATGCAAGGAGAATCTCTTTACGTATCAGTACATATTGCTTATTATGACAAAAATCATGTTCTGGGATTCGTACGTAATATCTCTGACATTGAAAATGAACGTATCCGCAACGAGAGGTCTAACTTTTTTCTCAAATCCCTTCTTGACAATCTTCCTATTGCTACTATTGTGAAAGATATTAATGACAGAGGCAAATATCTGGTATGGAACAAGAAAGCAGCCGAAATGGTAAATACAGATGCTTCCCATATCATAGGGAAACGAGAGGAAGACTTTATCGGCAAGGAACGTACTGACTTCCTCGTTGAAGCAGAAAGAGAAGTGATTGAAAACGGCAAACCGAAATCGTTCGTCAAACGCTTTACCAACAGAGACGGTCAGACTAAAATTCTGTCTATCCACAAAGCATTAGTCTGCTTTCCTAAAGGCAACGAACGCTGGCTGGTCAGCTCCTCTCTGGATATCACCGAACTTGAAATGCAACGCAAACAGATAGAACTAATGAACCGCCACTATATGTTTGTCATGCAAGCTATCGGCCTGATATCATGGACATGGGACTTAAGAAAAGACGAAATAACCTGTAACCGCAGCTACTTCACACCGAAAACTCATGCAGCAACAGGCACCGTAATCGAAAAAGGAGATGATTATTATTCACAGATTATCCCCGAGCACCGTGAACGGATACGTCAAGCTTTCGATAATCTAAAGAATGGAACTCCTTCTCCTTTCAACGAGGAGTACCAGATTATCTATGAAGGAGATGATGTTCCATCTTGGGCAGAAACCTTTGCAATCGTCAGCGAACGGGATAGAAACGGCAAACCGCTTGTACTTGTCGGAGCCACCCGACTGATTGATGAACGGAAAAAGCTAGACCAGGAGCTGCTACATGCCAAAGAAAGAGCAGAAGAAGCCAACCGGTTGAAATCTGCGTTTCTTGCCAATATGAGCCATGAGATACGGACTCCTCTCAACGCTATTGTCGGCTTCTCCGCTCTACTCGCAGATACACATCCGAACGAAGAAAGCAAAGAGTATGTCCACATCATCGAAAGCAATAATCAACTCCTGCTACAATTAATAAACGACATTCTCGACATATCCAAAATAGAATCCGGTACACTGGAATTTGTATATGGTGATATGGATGTCAACGGCAGCTTTAACGAGATAGAATCTGCCACACGCCTGAAACTAGACCTGGGTCCGAACGTAGAAATCCGTTTCCTGCCGGCTCTTGACGAATGTATGCTGTACACCGAAAAGAATCGTGTACTGCAAGTCATCAACAATTATATATCCAACGCAATCAAATACACTTCTTCCGGATACATCCATTTCGGCTATTACCCTCCGAAAGAAGATAAAATCAGGTTCTTCGTTAGGGATACGGGAAGTGGAATCCCCAAAGAAAAACAGCAGCAGATTTTCGGGCGCTTTATCAAATTGGATAACTTCAAGCAAGGCACAGGACTAGGATTATCCATCTGCTCCATGATTGCAGAAAAGATGGACGGACACGTAGGAGTATCTTCCGAAGTAGGCAAAGGTTCCGAGTTTTGGTTCGAGATTCCCTGCCAACCCGTTTTACCTCCTCAACAAGAAGTCGAGGAGCAAAAAAAAGAGCAACTGAGTATCAACAATCCTAAAGACGTAAAAATACTGATTGCTGAAGATAATCCAAGCAACTATAAACTCTTTAAAACTATACTGGAAAAAGAATATACCTTGCTCCACGCATGGAACGGGCTGGAAGCTATTAACTTATTCAAAGAAGCACAACCGTCTCTGATACTAATGGATATAAAAATGCCGGTTCTTGACGGTTATGAAGCAACTACCGAAATACGAAAATTATCAGAAGACATTCCGATCTTAGCTATCACAGCTTATGCTTTGGAGGGAGATGAACAGCGTATCTTGCAAAACGGATTTAACGGCTATCTTTCCAAACCGATCATCTCTCAATCACTAAAAAGCAAGATCAAGAATTTACTGAAAAAGAAATTTATATTTATGTAAACTCATACAAGAAGCATCATCGCCCCCTTTTATCTATTACTCTTATGACACACTATTACACTAATTCACTGAAAGGAATTATCCTACTGACAAACAATTTACCAGCAGTTCTGGCAGGTCATAAGACGAATGACTTATACAAATTTATCTGGATACAAGAAGGAAAAGCAACTCTTGTTGTCGACCATGTAGAAAAAACTTTGGGCAAAGACGAATTTATCTCTCTAAGCCCACTGCATGACATTAAAATAAAAAAAGCAGAAGGGAAATATATCGGACTTTTATTCAATTCAGAATTCTACAGCATCTACAAGCACGATGAAGAAGTCTCATGCAACGGATTATTATTCAATGGAACTTCTCGTATTGTCAACATGCAACTTCCGGAGATTACCATCAGACAGCTTTATGAAGTCATTGATAAAATGAGAGATGAATTTCTGTTGAATGACAGCCTTGAAGGAGAAATGCTCCGCCTGCTACTCAAACGTTTTATCATACTATGTACCCGCCTGGCAAGAGAGCACTTTTCCGACTCGCAGGAAAAGGAAAGCGGCTTTGATATCATACGGCAATACTCCATCCTCGTAGATAAACATTTCAAAGAAAAAAAACGAGTTGCCGACTATGCGGAAATGTTACATCGCTCGCCCAAAACTCTCAGTAATATTTTCGCCTCTTACCAGCTCCCTTCTCCTCTCAGAATTATCCACGAACGAATAATCACAGAAGCCAAACGCCTGTTATTGAAAAGCCCGGCAAGCGTGAAAGAGATTGCCACCATTCTCGGATTCGAGCACGTATGTACTTTCAGCCGCTTCTTCAAACACATAATGGGAGAGAACATTTCTGACTACCGCAGAAGAAATTCCAAATAACCTGCACAAAAAACGGTACCTCGATTCACATCGCAGCACCGTCACAACACAAACACAAAATAAAACACGACAAAACTACTATGCAATCATCCTGTCTATGCCGGGGAGGCATATGTTACTGACTTATATATATTCGCATACCTACAAGAGTATTTCAGGCGATTTGCATGTATATAACATTCCCCTTTCTGATTTGTTCACGAAAGGAGAAATTAAAAGTTTATTTCTTTCCCTTATAATCTCTCAGAAAGCCTTCCATCAGCCATTTGGCGAGTGCCTGACGATTGGAATTCATCACCAACCGACGCTGATCGAACGTATTCTGGATATTACCCAACTCCACAAAGACGGAAGCGGGAGTGGTATGGGAAAGTACGTATAAGTTACGCCCGCTTACTGTGCCGGAAAAGCCCCGGTTGGGTTGATGCTTATCATATTTTGACTCAAACGTATCTTTCATATTATTTGCCAATCGTTTGCTTTCTCCCTTTTTATTCGAATAATAGAAAAAGACATCTGTTTGTTTTCCCTTACTACGGCTATCAATATGAATAAAAATCGCCCTGCAATAAGAGTAGTTCTTACGGTCTTTCCGGTAAAGAGCGTTTATTTTATCACAGCGTTGCTGTAAGCGTTGCACCTGATTCAAAGGAATTGGATCACCCATACAAGTCTCCCGTTTACTGTTTGACAGGTACGAATCATCACGGATACCATCTTTAGCATCTTGAATGATAATACGGACTTCGGCCCCTTCCTGCATCAGGTTACGTGCCAGACGGAGAGCAATATCATAAGCGTATTCATCTTCGTGCAGTTCGTATTTACCAACTTTCCCGATAGCACCCGGATCAGGACCTCCATGTCCGCTGACCACATAGAAGCAGGCACCCTTCAAACGGTTACCGGTCACCCGGACTTTAGCCAGTTCTTTTCCGAAAAGAGGCTGATTGAGGGTAGTTCCTATTTTTGTTGATTTAGCTTTCGGAGATTGTTGCTTTGTCCCGGTATTTCCGGAAGGTGATTTCTTGATGGGAGGAATAACATACGTCACGCCCACTTTAAGCACATTGTTCTTTCCCAGTTTCTGTTTATTCAGCTCAATAAAGTCGTCGTAATACTTCTTCGGAGAGCGGTTGTGCCTTAATAGAAAAGAAGAGATACCTTCACCCGCCTTCGGGGTTGCCTTCTGCTGTGCCCAAAGAGTTGTGCCCGAAAAAAGAAAAGCTAAGAATAAAAGAATATAGAGTTTATTTTTCATAACTACATTAACTATCTCCTTCGCAAGAGTATCATTTCACTCATAAACAGGGCAAAAATACAATTATTT
>ENA-ORRU01000560-ORRU01000560.1-human-gut-metagenome-genome-assembly--contig:-NODE-560-length-28299-cov-15.905537_pt1 | contig 28299 bp, 25 predicted proteins | sample MGYA00242184_ERZ509151 | MGnify/ENA primary metagenome ERZ509151 (study PRJEB26280, sample SAMEA2338667) | human gut metagenome | biome: human gut; feature: human-associated habitat; material: faeces... | reverse complement strand
AGAGTAATATGCTCTTTCCCGGAAGATATCTATCTGCTGGCGGACTGCCTGCTTCAGCAGGATGATATCCGTCTGATCGAACAGAAAGATTATATCAAGCATCCGAAGGAAAACGGATACCGTAGCCTGCATCTGATCGTTGCAGTACCGATTTTTTTACAGAATGAGAAACGGGAAATGAAAGTTGAAGTACAGCTTCGCACCATTGCCATGGATTTCTGGGCGAGTCTGGAGCACAAAGTGCGGTACAAAAAGAATGTTCCGGCAGATGAAACCGAGCGTCTGGCACAGGAACTGAGCGAATGTGCACAGATCAGTGCAGATCTGGACCAGCGGATGCAGAATATCCGTACCCGCCTGGCAGATGCGGAATTACAGCATCCACAGAAACAAAAGAAAGATGAACAGATCCTTCTGGATGTGCTGGGACTGTAATGCCGCTGGTGCTCACAGGTAAGCATGAGAACGGTAACTTCTTTATGCACTGTGCTCCCATGGACGTACTTTCAGATGGACACCGCGGCTGTCGGCGATGCGCTGACACGCCTTAATGTCTTCTTCCGGAAGAATATCCACGATCGACAGCTGCGTGTGTGGGATAAGTTTTCCACATTCCTCTGCAAAATCGAGCATTGCCTCATAGGCATGAGGGAAGGATGGGCGGGTCACTTTTTCATATTTTTCCGCATTTGCCTCGTTCAAGCTGATGGAGATGCTGTCTACGACCTCTGCTAATTCCGGCACAATGTCACGTTTATAATACAGGTTTCCCAGACCATTGGAATTGACACGGATCGGGAGACCTGTTTTTTCTTTGACATATCTGGCACTGGCGATCAGATTCTCCAGTGCACAGGTCGGTTCCCCATAGCCACAGAAAACAAATTCTTTGTAGCCGGTGAAATCAAAGGCATCAATTGCGGCAATAATCTCACTTAAAGAAGGCTCTGCTTTGTGCCAGAGGGTATCCGCATCACCCACACCATCAAACTGTTTACGGATACAGAACGTACAGTTGCAGTCACATTTATTTGTGATATTTGCATATACCTGATCATTATACACATATAAAATTTTTGCCATAATAATTCCTTCTTTCTATCGTATGGATTAATCAATTGAGAAATTCTTTTCCGGGTTTCCCGTTTTTACACGTTTGAATCTGCAATCAGGTCAATAAGAAATTTCTCGAAATTAACGCCATCGCGTCCCGACGTATTTTCTTTCATGGTATCCCCGATACTGTGGGATAAAAATTTCCCGGCAAGCAGAATCGCATCTTCCGTGCATATGCCCTTTGTGCGGCAGCCACACAATACAGAGGCAAACAGATCCCCGGTTCCGGAAAAGCTCCGGTCAAAAAACGGCGATTGGTGCCGGTAAATTCCATTTGCAGTGGCAGCAATATTATAAATGACGGGATGTTTCTCATCACGGCATTTGACACCGGTGATCACGACATCCTGTGGGTGTGAGGCTTTTTTTTGCAGCCGCAGTGCCACATCTTCTGCCAGCTTCAGCAGATCCGTGTTCGTCCGGCAGTGGAGTAAGGCATCTTCCGGAATGTCTGCCAGCAGACAGGCTTCCGTCAGATTCGGCGTGATCACGTCTGCTTCAAGCGTCAGTTCTTTCATTCCATTTAACAGCCCCGGAGTAAAAAACGGATAAGCATTTCCGTCATCCCCCATAACAGGGTCAACCAGAAGAAGCGTATGTTCTTCCCGGAATTGGCGGATGAAATCAAGCACCTGCGAAATCTGTTTCGCCCCGGTCAGAAATCCGCTGTAGATGGCATCAAAATGTGCGTTATTTTTTCCCCAGGCATCAATATAGTCCGGTAACATGGCGGTCAGATCGGTACAGTGATAACAGGGATAACCGGTCTGGCCGGTCAGTACGGCTGTTGCAACTGGACAACACTGCACGCCCAGCGCGGATAATACCGGAATCGCTGCCGTGAGCGAACACTTTCCGAAACCGGACAGATCATGGATAACAGCTGCTTTTTTCATGGAAAACCTCCGAATTGGTGAAAATAGTTCTTTGTATCCTAGTATAGTGTGATCTTACTGTGTGTATATATCCAGAACAGAAAAAAAATATAAATCCAGTTTGTGAAAAATCATGGACAACAATTTGTGCTTTGATAAAAATAACGGAAAAAGCAAGGCTTTGCTGGACAAATATAGTAAAAAGTAATAAAATTATAAGCATATAGGGTAGGGTTTATACGAAAATCATAATAAGGAGTGCGTTTATGGAACTGATTTACACAACTGATTTATGCACCGGATGCAACAAATGCGTGCGCAGCTGTCCTGTACTTACGGCAAATATTGCAACACAGGAAGGTTATGTAACGGTAGACCCGGACAAATGTATTGTATGCGGGGAATGTTTTGATGTCTGCCCACATGAAGCGAGAGACTATTATGATGATACGGACCGTTTCTTTGAAGACCTTGCATCGGGAAAGAAAATTTCCGTGATACTGGCACCGGCATTTCTGGCGAATTATCCCAAAGAATACCAGCGTGTGCTGGGATATTTAAAGAGTAAGGGAGTCAGCCATATCTGCAGTGTATCGTTCGGTGCGGATATCACAACCTGGGGATATCTGAAATACATTACGGAACACAAATTTTTCGGGGGCATTTCCCAGCCGTGTCCGGCAGTAGTCACCTATGTGGAAAAATATATACCGGAGCTGATTCCGCGTCTGATGCCGGTACACAGCCCGATGATGTGTACTGCTATTTATATGAAAAAATACATGCAGGTCACAGATGAAATTGCTTTCATCAGCCCGTGTATTGCCAAAAAATTAGAGATTACCGATCCCAATTGCGGCGGATATGTTTCTTATAATGTAACTTTTGAAAAGATGATGAAGTATATCGGAAACGATTATGAAGGGTGTGAACCATATACCGATGAACTGGAATACGGACTGGGTTCTTTGTATCCGATGCCTGGTGGACTGCGGGAGAATGTAGAACATTTTCTTGGAAAAGAACAGGTAGTGCGTCAGGTAGAGGGCGAGCATGAGGCCTATGAATATCTGCGTTCCTATGCAAAGCGTATTCAGCAGAATAAAGAACTTCCGTTTATGGTAGATATCTTAAATTGTGCGAAGGGCTGTCTCTACGGAACTGCCACAGATTCGAAACGGGGAACGGATGATGTCATGCTGACAATCGCAAAACTGCGGAACAGCAAAACCAGTGCAAAACAGGAGAAGGCACACTTTGGCAGGAAGAGCAAAAGCAGGAGTCCGTGGGCAGATACACTGACACCGGAGGAACGTCTGAAAAACTTCATGGACGCTTTTGGAAAGCTGGACATCAACGATTTTATGCGCAGCTACACCAATCGCGCAGTACATATTGAGGAACCGTCCGAACAGGAGAAGAACCGCCTGTTTGCAGAAATGAAAAAAGATACCTATGAGGAACAGCACAGGGACTGCGAATCCTGTGGATATTCAAGCTGCACCAACATGGTACGTGCCATCCACAATGGAGTCAACATAAAAGAAAACTGTGTGCACTATGTGCGGGGCATGGCAGAGGAAGAGGCAAAAAAGATTGCAGAAATCCGTGATCAGGAACGGAATGCACAGGAAATCCGACAGCAGAAGATTGCTGCGATCACAGAACGGTTTATTGCCTTAAGTGACAATATTGCAGAACTGAACACGGCAAACGAGGAATCTGCAAATGAAGCAACCAATCTGGCACAGTATATTCAGGATATTTCCCGTCTGTGCGATGAACTGAATGAGTCCATCCGTATCATGTCGGATTTCATCAGTGTATATAAAAAGAGCAATGAAGATATTTCTGCCATTGCGGGACAGACAAATCTGCTTTCGCTCAATGCCTCCATTGAGGCGGCGCGTGCCGGTGAGAACGGAAGAGGCTTTGCAGTGGTAGCGGAGGAAATCCGTACACTGTCTGATTCCACGAAGGATCTTCTGACACAGAACGACCAGAAAGCCGAGGCAATTCTTCCAAAGATTACACAGAGCATGGATTCGATCAAAGATCTGGTAGAAAGCATGAATACCATGACGCAGAAAGTGTCAACGATTGCCGCAAATACGGAAGAAATTTCTTCCCAGACGACCTATGTACAGAATATGACAGAAGAAATGCGGGATGAGGTGAAAGAACTGTAGATGAAAAAGGATGCGTATTACACATCCGGACAATTTGCAAAAAAAGCACATGTGACACTTCGCGCGATCCGGTATTATGATAAACAGAATATTTTAAAACCAAGTGCACGGACTGCCGCAGGAGCGCGGCTGTATACGGATGCAGATCTGGCAAAACTCCAGCAGATCCTTTTATTAAAATATCTGGGATTTTCGCTGGAAGATATCCGGGAGATGACACTTGCTGCGGCAGACCAGCAGTATCTTCTTGAATCCATGCGGATACAGAAGAAGCTGCTGCGGCAGAAAATGGACGAAATGCAGGCGATGGATGAGGCAATTGACCGCACCATAGAAGCCATCCAGACGGAACAGGCGATTGACTGGAACAGTATGCTGGATTTGATTCATCTGACGGCAGTGGAACGAAGCCTGAAAAACCAGTACCAGAATGCGGCAAATATTTCCGCCCGGATTCGCCTGCACAGGGAGTATTCCGTCAATCCGCAGGGGTGGTTTCCGTGGATTATGCAGCAGTGTAATCTGCAGCCGGGGATGCGGATTCTGGAGCTCGGCTGTGGAAATGGAGCATTATGGACCGAAAACAGAGAACAGCTGCCTGCGGATCTTTGGGTCGTTCTCTCGGACAAATCAGAAGGAATGCTAAAGGATGCCCGGCGTGCACTGGGAGAGGACAGCCGCTTTTCCTATAAAAAATTTGACTGCGAAAAAATTCCTTACGAGGAGGAAATATTTGATCTTGTGATCGCGGATCATGTGCTGTTTTACTGTGAAGATATCCCACAGGTGCTTGCAGAATGTCGGAGAGTCTTAAAAAATGGGGGACGGTTTCTATGCAGTACCTACGGAAAGCAGCATATGTGGGAAATTACCGATCTGGTGCAGCAGTTCCATAAAGAAATCGTTTTATCAGCGGAGGTGCTGTATGAGCGGTTCGGGCTTGAAAACGGAGAAAACCTGTTAGCACCGTATTTCCCGGAAATTCAGATGCGAAGATACGAGGATGCGATTGAAATAGCAGAAGCGGAACCGCTGATTTCCTATATTCTTTCCTGTCACGGAAACCAGAACCAGCTGCTTTTGAACCAGTACAAAGAGTTTCGGGAATTTGTTTCTGCCCGCGTGGCAGATGGATTTCATATCACAAAAGATGCCGGAATCTTCCTGTGCAGAAAATAATTAGAAAAATCTATAAAAAAGACTTGAAGGTGACCTAGCGTCACCTTTTATAATGGAAACAAATACAGGAATCGTAAACGCACACAGGAGGAAACACTCATGACCATTATTGTAACAGGCGGTGCCGGTTTCATCGGCAGCAACTTTATTTTCTATATGTTAAAGGAACATCCGCAGGATCGCATTGTTTGTCTGGATTCCCTGACCTATGCGGGCAATCTGTCCACGCTTGCACCGGTGATGGATCAGCCGAATTTTCGTTTCGTAAAACTCGATATCTGCGACCGTCCGGGAGTATATACCCTTTTTGAGGAAGAAAAACCGGATGTGATCGTCAATTTTGCAGCGGAGTCCCATGTGGACCGCTCCATTGAGAATCCGGAAGTCTTTTTGCAGACCAATATTATCGGTACTTCCGTGCTGATGGACGCATGCAGAAAGTATGGTATTTCACGGTATCATCAGGTATCCACGGATGAGGTGTACGGAGATCTGCCGCTGGACCGCCCGGATCTGTTCTTCCATGAGGATACACCGATCCACACCTCCAGTCCTTACAGCACTTCCAAGGCATCTGCGGATCTGCTTGTTATGGCATATCACAGAACGTACGGCCTGCCGGTGACGATCAGCCGCTGTTCCAACAACTACGGTCCGTATCAGTTTCCGGAAAAACTCATTCCGCTTATGATTGCAAATGCGCTGGCAGATAAGCCGCTTCCGGTATACGGAGAGGGACTCAATGTGCGCGACTGGCTGTATGTCGAGGATCACTGTAAGGCGATTGATCTGATCCTGCGCAACGGAACCGTCGGAGAAGTCTACAACATCGGCGGACACAATGAGATGAAAAATATTGATATCGTAAAACTCATCTGTGAATATCTCGGCAAGCCGGAGAGCCTGATCGAGCATGTGCAGGATCGTAAAGGACACGATATGCGCTATGCCATCGATCCAACCAAGATCCACAACGAGCTGGGCTGGCTGCCGGAGACGATGTTTAAAGATGGTATCCGCCTGACCATCCAGTGGTATCTGGATCATAAGGAATGGTGGGAGAACATCGTAAACGGGGAATACCAGAATTATTACAAAGAAATGTACGGAAAGAAAGGCTTATAAATATGAAAGTATTCGTGACAGGCGTTGCCGGACAGCTGGGACATGACGTGGTAAACGAACTGACAAAGCGCGGACATCAGGCAGTCGGTTCGGATATTGCACCGACACTGGAATCCTGTGCATCGTATGTGCCGCTGGACATCACCGATGCGGCAGCAGTGGAACAGACAATCATGCAAGTACAGCCGGATGCCATCGTGCACTGTGCGGCATGGACCGCTGTGGATGCAGCAGAGGACGAAGAAAATCAGGCAAAAGTCAGAGCCATCAACGTAGATGGAACGAAACATATTGCGGACGCAGCGAAAAAAGCAGATGCCAAAATGGTCTATATCAGCACAGACTATGTGTTTGACGGACAGGGCGAGACTCCGTGGGAGCCGGACTGCAAAGCATACGCACCGCTTAACGTATACGGACAGACGAAACTTGGTGGGGAACTGGCAGTAGCACAGACACTGGAAAAGTATTTTATCATTCGTATCGCCTGGGTATTTGGATTAAACGGAAAAAATTTTATTAAGACCATGTTAAAAGTGGCAAAAAATCACCCGCAGGTGCGCGTGGTAAATGACCAGATCGGCACACCAACCTATACTTACGATCTGGCAAGACTGCTTGTTGACATGATGGAAACCGAAAAATATGGTTATTACCACGTAACAAACGAGGGTGGTTACATATCCTGGTACGATTTCACAAAAGAAATTTATCGGCAGGCAGGGCTTTCTACCGAAGTGCAGCCCGTGACAACCGCGGAATACGGTCTGTCAAAGGCAGCGCGTCCGTTTAACAGCAGACTGGAAAAAAAGAAACTGAAAGAAAATGGATTTACACCGCTTCCAACCTGGCAGGACGCACTGGGGCGGTATCTGCAGGAATTAAAGAGACAGGGGGAACTTTAAGATGAAGGGAATTATATTGGCAGGCGGCGCAGGGACACGGCTGTATCCGCTGACGATGGTAACCAGTAAACAATTGCTTCCGGTATATGACAAACCGATGATTTATTATCCGCTGTCTACACTGATGCTGGCAGGCATCCGTGATATTTTAGTTATTTCCACGCCGGAAGATACCCCGAGATTTGAGGCACTTCTGGGGGATGGAAATCAGTTCGGGCTTCATCTGTCCTACAAAGTGCAGCCGTCCCCGGATGGACTCGCACAGGCATTTTTGCTTGGAGAGGAATTTATCGGAGAGGATGCCTGCGCCATGGTACTTGGTGACAACATTTTCTATGGAAACGGATTCGGAAAAATTCTGCGCAATGCCGCAAAGGATGCACAAGAGGGACAGGCAACCGTCTTTGGCTATTATGTCAACGATCCGGAGCGTTTCGGTGTCGTGGATTTCGATGCGAACGGAAAAGCGGTATCCATCGAGGAAAAACCGGCACAGCCAAAGAGCAACTATGCCGTGACCGGACTGTATTTCTATCCGGCAGGCGTGAGCAAAATGGCAAAACAGGTGCAACCATCCGCCCGCGGCGAACTGGAGATCACCACCTTAAATGACCTGTATCTGCAGCAGAAAAACTTAAATGTGCAGCTGCTCGGACGTGGGTTTGCATGGCTTGATACCGGAACGATGGACAGCCTGCTGGACGCGGCGGCATTTGTGCAGATGATCGAGCACCGTCAGGGCGTGACTATTTCCGCACCGGAAGAAATTGCATATATCAATCATTGGATTGATCGGGAAAAATTACTTGATTCTGCGATACGCTATGGGAAGAGTCCGTATGGAGAGCATTTAAAAGCAGTAGCAGAGGGCAGGGTGAAATATTAAAATCAGCGTAACTATTCTGAGGGAGTTCTGAATAGTTACAAATCAGCATGAAAGAGGAAAAAACAGTGGGACAGATAACAGTGGAAAAAAATGTCGGCGGTATCGAAGGGCTGTGTGTGATTACACCGGCCGTACACGGGGATGCCCGCGGATATTTCATGGAGACATACAATGAGAGGGAAATGAAAGAAGCCGGATTCGATATCCAGTTTGTGCAGGATAACCAGTCCATGTCCGTCAAAGGCGTGTTGCGCGGACTGCATTTTCAGATCAACTATCCGCAGTGCAAACTTGTCCGTGCCGTGCGCGGAAGCGTATTTGATGTGGCAGTGGATCTTCGCGAAGGTTCCGCAACCTATGGAAAATGGTACGGAGTGGAACTTTCCGAGGAAAACAAAAAGCAGTTTTTGATTCCGGAAGGCTTTGCGCATGGCTTCCTGGTCCTGTCTGACGAGGCAGAGTTCTGTTACAAAGTCAATGACTTCTGGCATCCGAATGACGAGGGCGGCCTGGCATGGAATGACCCAAAGATCGGTATCCGGTGGCCGGATGTGACAGGTGAGTATCGCGGCACACCATCGGCGGAAGGATATTGCATGGCAGATGGAACGCCGCTGACACTTTCGGAGAAAGACCAGAAGTGGCCGGGATTAGAGGAAAAATAAGAAATATCTAAAAACAACATAAGAAAGTAAAAAGAAGTGATGATGTATATGAAAAACAATACATCATCACTTCTTTTTAATAATTGATTCCGTTAACAATTTGATGCGAACAGTAACGATGAGATTATTTCGGGTGTTTGGGATACAAGAAACTGCTTGATGGAGAAAAATAAATAGGTTATCATAAAGACAGGAAAAGATTGCAGAGGGAAAAACGAAAAGGAAAGAGGTGAAAACTAAGCATTTGTGCACGAAAACAAATTGCGATGTTGCGGAATCGTGATTCACACAAACAGGAGGAAGCAATTTGAAAAATGCACCAGATAAGCTCCAGTGGCATCCGGCATTTTGCGCTGCCGCGGGGCTCGAATTCCACGAAGATATTGAACGGCTGGAGTTAAAGCCGGAATACAATCTGAGCAAAGAACCAATCCGCATTGATCTTCTTATTATAAAAGAAGAAAGTGACAGACGAATTAAGAATGAAATCGGTCATATCATGAAAAAATATAATGTGATCGAGTATAAGAGCCCGGAAGATGCACTGACTATTGATGATTTTTATAAGACAGTCGGATATGCATGTCTGTACAAAGGCTATGGAGAACGTGTAGATGCAGTTCCAATCAATGAACTGACAGTATCTATTTTCAGAGCAACCCGACCGGAGAAAATGTTTTTGACATTGCAGAAGTATGGACATAAAATAGAAGAAAAATATCCGGGAATTTATTATGTGACAGAACATCTGCCGTTTCCAGTGCAGATTATTGTGACACAGGAATTAGAGCCGGGAGAGCATCGGAGTTTGAGGATTTTGTCAAATCATGCAAAGAAAGAAGACGTGGAGGAATTCCTGAGAAAAGCAGAAGGAATGAATACATCGCGTGACCGGCAGAATGTAGAGGCTGTGTTACAGGTAAGTGTCAGGGCAAATGATGAGTTGTATCGTGAAATAAGGAGGGATGCGAATATGTGTGATGCGTTGAGAGAATTGATGAAGGATGATCTGGAAGATGCCAGAAAACTGGGAGAATCGGAAGGGGAAGTACGTGGAGAAGCAAGAGGTAAAGCCATGGGAGAAGTTGTAGGAGAAGCAAAAATTATTCTTAAAATGAACCGTAGTGGAATGTCCCCGGAAAATATTGCATCCATTACAGGTAAAGATCTGGATGAGATCAACGCAATATTGGAAGGAAGAGTTCCAGTGATATTATAAGTAGCATATAAAAACAATATAAGAAAGTACAAAGAAGTGATGATGTATAAGAAAAAACAATACATCATTACTTCTTTATTTTGATGGGAAAAATCAAATTGACTGTAGAAGTACATGGGTATATGATCAAAATATGGGAATAAAGTACTGAATTAATAAAAGCATTTAGAAATGATATAGAAAATACATAAAAGAAAAGGAACGTGTAGTTATGAAGAACAGAAAGAAGTTTTTTGCTTTTTTACTTATTTTGGTTATGTTAGTGACTTGTATTTCACCACAGCAAATTAATGCAAAAACGACAGGTAAAAAAGTTGCGGTAACGAGAGAAGAGTGGGTTTGTACATTATTAAAGCAAGCACACATAAAAACAGGAAAAGTTTCCAGATATCATTTTTCAGATACCAAGAAGAGCAGTAAGAGAAAAGTTATTGAGACAGCATATGCCCGTGGGATTCTTCCGGTAAAAAAGAACAGTAAAAAATTTTACCCGAAAAAAGCTGCAACCCGTGAGTTTATGGCAGTCACGACTGTACGAGCGCTGGGATTTCAGGCAAATAAAGAGGTTTCGCCAAAGTGCAAGGATAAAAAGAAGTTAAAATATCCAGCGGAAGATAAAGTGGCATTAAATCAGAAGATCATATCCCTTAAGAAAAAACAGTTTCTTCCGAAAAAAGCAATAACCAAGGCGGAAAAGAAGAAAGCCCTACGTGTCGTTAAGAAGCTAAACAATACAGGAAAAGTCGATCCAGAACATAAAAATGTTGTAACATATCAAAAAGATGTGGAACAGATATTACCTGATACGGAATCATCCTATACAGTTATCCCACAAGGGGATATGCTGCTGGTTTCTATTCCAAAAAATGAAAATACGAAGCAGATACAAAGTGGAAAAGTTATTCTATTACCAAAGAAAACAGGAACAGATAATCAGCTTGCATTGAAGGTAAAAAGTGTTACAGATGCAGGAAATGGAATGCTGCAAATCATTGGTAAAACACCGGATATTTCAGAAGTCTATCAAAAGGTGGACATACAGGAAGAAAAACAAGCGGATATGTCCATGTTTGTTCCAAATGAAGATGTGGTCGCTTCCGTAAGCAATTTAAATAGTGGATTAAAAGGTGCAAGCATACAGTCAACGGTATCGGCTGAGAGCGGGAAAATAGTCGAACTGAAAGAACAGAAAATAGGAACCATAGGGACTTTTTCGGGAAGTGTGGAACTCTCAGCACCAAAGGTTACAGCGATTGTAGATGCCGATTTTTCAAAGAGGCTGCATCCGGTATACCGTAAGGTTTCAGTTTCGTTGAATGAGGATATTACAGCAAAAGCAGAATTGAAATTCTCGAGTAAAGGAGTAGGTTCAGAGAAAATTTATGTTGGTCATGTGTCAACATATCTTGGAGATGGCTTGTATACAGATGTGGTGTGTTATCTCAACGTTTCCGCAGATGGAAAAGCAACGATCCAATATAAACTTACGAATACACTAACTGCCTCTTATATAAATGGTGATTTTCGAATAAGTGAAGATAGTAACGGAAGCTGGGAAGGGACAAAAGCAGAAGTCAATGGACAGCTTTTAGGGGAACCACAGTTGAATCTTAGATTTTTTGGATATTGGTTTGATGAAAAATTGTATGGATCGATCGATATTGTCGGTGTGCAGGCAGATATTGGACCTAAACTGAAGGCAACCGCAACAGTTCATGATACGGAACCAAAGCTGTGTACGAATCTGGATTTGTATGGTTATGCTTCAATTGGCGTGAATACTGACTTTGGCATTGGAAAGTGGTTGAAAAATCATACCAGGATTACGCTTACGAAGGTGATTCTGGATAATAATACAGCAAACCCATTGCGTGGAACGTGGCATTATGAAGATGGGAAGAGAACGGAAGGGGATAAATGTACTTATAAGAAAGCGGGTACAGAAACTACAAATAAGAATAATAAGGAAAAAAATGATCTTGCAATAGAAGCATATAAAAAATTCTATAAAAAGAACTTGTCCAAAGAATGTGATTTTTATTTTTTTGCGGATCTTAATAATGATGAATTAAAAGAGATGATAGCTGTGAGTATAAGTGCAAGGGCTGCTATGTATATTTATACTTATTATAACGATGAAGTGGTAAAATGTATGGATGGCTTTTTTAATGATCTAGGTGTTGTGGAAAATAAAAAATATTTTGCAGGATATGGAAGTGGTGGAGCAGCTTATTCGGCAATTTATTTATGTGAGTTGAAGAATGGAAAGGTAAATATTATAGATACGTATGATTATGATGATGGAGTATGTACAAAAAACGGAAAGAAAATATCAGAGGAAGAGTATATAAATTTCGATAAATCTATTGATTGGAATAAATATGATAGTTATAAAATGTATATAAATTTTATGCGACAGAATACTTACCGTTCTCGGTATACGTTATTATGACACAGAAATTAGATCTGCGAGAGAATCGGAGTTTACGAATTCTATCTATCCAATCATGCAAAGAAAGAAGATGTAGAAGAATGTTCATCGCTTACGTTATTGCATTGAAAAATATAGAATAAACTACTGAATTATTAAGATGATATTTATAAAAGTATTCTCAGAGAAGAGTATTATTTGATAGCATCAAGATGATTTTGAAGGGAAAAATCTGGTGTTGAAAAAATAGGAGGAAAATAAATGGAATTTTATCGGCCTGTTGTACATAACCGGAGCAATGTGTTTTTGCGTGGCCTGTGGCGGAGATGTGCAGACCTCTGTTTATTCACAGGAGAGAGCATCTGAGGATGTGATTCGGGATACGGAACAATCAGTAGAAAATACAGAGCAGGAAAGGGAAGCGGTTGTGCAACAGGCAACTGCACAGGAAGAAATACACAGTAGAGATACAGAGGATACGCAAAAAGATAAAAATACAGAAAACACAACAGAAAAACAAAAATATACGGTGGTTATCGATGCAGGACATCAGGCGAATGGAGATTCACGTTTAGAGCCGATCGGTCCCGGGGCAAAGGAAAAGAAACCCAGAGTGTCAAGTGGAACGAGTGGACATGCCAGCGGCTTAAAAGAATACCAGCTTACACTTGATGTTTCATTGAAACTACAGGCAGAGCTTGAACACAGAGGGTATCAGGTTGTAATGGTAAGGACAACAAATGACGTAAATATCAGTAACTCGGAGAGAGCGGTCATAGCAAACGATGCAAACGCCGATGCATTTATTCGGATTCATGCAAATGGATCGGAAAATACTTCGGTACATGGAGCCATGACCATCTGCCAGACCTCATCAAATCCGTATAATGGAGATCTGTATGACAAAAGTCAGGCATTAGCTTCGGCAGTGCTGGACGATCTGGTATCTGCAACAGAGTGTAAAAAAGAGTATGTCTGGGAAACGGATTCTATGAGTGGGATCAACTGGTGCAAAGTGCCTGCCACAATCGTTGAGATTGGATATATGACAAATAGGGAAGAAGATTTGAAGATGGCAACCGATGAGTACCAGAACAAGATCGCAGATGGTATTGCGGATGGTATTGATGAATACTTGCAGGGAAAATAAAATTACGTTATGATAACAGTAGGAAAAGTTACAAGTAAGCGTCAAAAAAAATGATGAGTTATATCGTGAAATAAGGAGGGATGCGAATATGTGTGATGCGTTGAGAGAACTGATGAAGGATGATCTTGAAGATGCTAGAAGATTAGGAGAAGCAGAAGGCGAAGTAAAAATCATTATTAATATGGGACAAAATGGAATGTCCCCGGAGAATATTGCATCCATCACAGGTAAAGATTTGGATGAGATCAATGCAATACTGGAAGGAAAAGTTCCAGTGATATTATAAGTAGCAGCTAAAAACAGTATAAGAAAGTAAAAAGAAGTGATGATGTATGAGAAAGAAGAACACATCATCACTTCTTTCTTTTGATAGGAAAAATTCTATTGACTGTAGAAGTGCATGAGTATATGGTAAGCGATGAATAACATATCGTTCCAAATGTAAGTACAGATCTGAGATAATACAGTAAATGGCTACTTTATCTATTTTCAGATCTGGATGCTGTCGTATCACTCTTCTTTTTTAGGTAAAGGTAGCCGAGTATTGTGTTTTACTACTTTAGCCAACAGCAGGAGCGGTTTATGCGTAATAAGAGAAGAACAGATGAAGAATGGCTGTCATTAATTCAGGAATGCCGCAGCAGGGGATTTTCTGACCGTGTCTGGTGTGAGCAGAATGAGGTCCCTATCAATACTTTTTATAATACTGTCACGAGATTAAGAAAGAAATCATGTATGGTACCAGAGGAGGTCAGTCCGACATTGGATGGTTTGCATGAAATCGTACTACTGTCAATTACCGGAGAATCCCATGCATAAATGCCGGATTCAGCCGGGGATCTGCCGTCAGATGCCACATCAGGGACTGAAGCACTGGTGGTTATAATTAACGGCTGTAAAGTTGCAGTCAATAATCATTCCAGCAGAGACATGATTTATCATACGATATCCGCTCTGCGGAAACTTTGATCGGCGATCTGACCCCGGGTGCAGAAAATCTATCTGGTTACAGGCCGGACGGATATGCGAAAGTCTTTTGACGGGCTCATGGACATCATTAGGGACAACTTCCAGATGGAGCCGTTTTCCAATGTGGTCTTTCTGTTCTGTAGACGCAAAAAGAATACAATGAAAGCCCTCTATTTTGACCGGGATGGGTTTGTATTCCTGCAGAAGCGTCTGGACAATGGAAAATTCCAATGGCCCCGCAATGCTTCAGAAGTCAGGTCTCTGACAAGGCAGGAATTTCTGATTTGTGCAACATGTAGATTTTGAAAAATTTTCCTTCAGCTGGAACAGGCTGCTGGCGGAAGATATCCACAGATGTGAGATCATGGGGACCATTGTCTGGGGATAGCTGTGCATGACTTCATAATGCTGAGTATAACTTCACAGAACAGACTGGAAGATGTCGGACTGGTCTGCTGCCTTGCACATGCAAGACGAAAGTTCTTTGAAACAGTCCCAGCAGCCAGACGTAAAAAGCTGAAGTTTCTTCAAACAACCGGGCGGAACGGAAAGCCAAAAGCTATGCAGTTGGGCGTAAAGCCTTTCTGTTCCACACATCAGAGGCTGGAGCCGGGACCAGTGCAGTAATATATAGCATTGTGGAAACAGCAAAAGCAAACAACCTGAATATTTTCCAATATCTCTATACGGTACTGCTGTATATGCCGGATTATATGAACCCGTCCGCAGGCATAGAACAACTGATGACATGGAATGATTTTATAAAGGAGGAGTGTTCAGGAATCATTGATGTGGAATCCAATGTCCCGGAAAACAGAATTTCCATGCCATATAGATAGCAGAGAAACCTAAAGTAAATGGTAGTCGTTTACTGTTTTAACTGAATTTTGGAATATGGTAGGCGGTGTGTTATTCATCGCTTACGGAGCAGGAGATGCAGACATTTCCGGGATAACGATTGGAACAATGTCCGGGAGAACCTGACTGGCGAGTTCTTCTTTCAGAGCATGCTTCTAGCAGTTGTAAGTGTGAATGGATAAGTTGTTTTGATTACACCATTCTTTGACAGTCAGCCCGCTTGCTTTCTGATCTGAAAAACGGGTAGTCCATTCGTTCATACGAAGCTGGTGTAATTTTTGTTTCGTGTTTATGAGAGATACCTCCGAGTATTTATTGGGCGAATTGCGCGAATCGCGCGATTCGAGTTATACGATACAAGAGACATTTTCTCAAAAATATGATATCATGATAAGGTACTTGTGGTTGAGAATTTACGCTTATCCCGGATTCTTTGCAGTCCCAGTCTGTATTTCTTTGTATAGATGACACGATGGTTACAAAATTTGGCGTAAAATTTGAAAATGTGTCAAAGCTTTTCGACCATGTTGAGCACAATGGTTCAATTACTTCAATGGTCACTGTTTCGTAAGCTTGATGTTTTGTGTGCCGGTCTGGAACCACGCTAAACTCTCTTATCTTGCAGTACTTTTGGGATACCGGATGTGGCAGAAAAAGAATCCAAGTTGGAATTTGTAGCTTCTATGGTGCGTTACGTCATGCCTGAATTTTCACAGAAACGGAATGGCATTATTCTTTGTGACAGCTGTACATGAAACAAAATCTTGTTTCCATCGTTGGAAATACGACTTTCCATAGAATACGATTTTGCATTGTCAGATGAAAAATCGGTGATTATTATACAGGTGTACACTGTGTATTTACCAAACTTTTCGGTACAAGGGAAGTCCTTGCCTATGTCACCGCGACAGCGAAAACAGGTGGGACAAAACGGTCTTTTTTCAGCACAGTTTTTCTGTGCATGACAGGAAAAAGCCCTCCTGAACCGGCTGGGAAGCAGCTGGATGAAATATCTTCCCCAGTTTTTATATGCTTTCCGGTGGAATATTGAAACCAGTTGCTATGAACAGAACAGAAAAGGTTCTGGGATTTATGCAGCTACATGCAGGAATTTCGCTTTGTTTAAGTGAGGGGAGCCGCAGGCAGATATTAAATATTAATGATACAAGCATCGAATTTATTATTTTCAAATAAATCTTGGCAATCTTTAAAAATATCTGCCCAAAAAGTTGTTTATATGGTATTATAATACTAAAATAGTTGCTTTTATGGATATTGGTTTATTTTTAGATAACTTTATTGATTATATCCTATGAAGAGGTTATTTTTATTAATAAAATACTACATTTATGCGATTTAAGGGACTCACAAATGCGTAAATTATAAAATAACATTGGAGAGAAAGATAAATGTATGATGGAAAAATAGGGCTATATTTGTTAGAAAAAATTGAAGAATCACGGGAAGCTATAACGGAAAGAGAGTATGATGTTGCTATTAGATTTTTAAATCAGGCGCTTACCACAATAAATGATAAGAGAGAAATTTATTCTGAAGAAGGAATTAAGATATGTAAGTTACTAGCTTTATGCTATAGAAAAAAGAATCTGCTTACTGAAGGAATAGAATCATTGAGGATGGCGGAGGAATTATGCAGAAAATTATATTTAAAAGGTAATGGAGAAAAGTGGAGAAGGGAGTTGGCAGTATGCTATGTGAATGAGGCTATAGTATATGATTCACAAAACCAGATCAATAAGGCGATTACTCTCTATGAAAGTGCGATTGAATTATTTAAGGATTTGAAAGATGATGAGAGTACAATTAAAGTGATGTTGTCACTATGTATAGCATATAGTAAAATAGAACATGATGATAAAGTAAAAAGATTGTATGAAGAAGCTTTGAATATAATTGAAAATGATTTTTTATTGGAAAATTATAGAATGCTCTTTTATAAGATGAAAGAGGATATATTAGACAAAAAGGAGAAAGATAAATGTTAATAGAAAATGCAAACGTAGAACTGATTAGTAATAATAGTTATGAGGAAATGCTAAAAAAAATTGAAAAAATAGGAAGGGTATGTTATAAAAGTGAAGATAAGATAAAAGATGGTTCGGCAGAAATGTTTATAAAGGGAATCATAAAACGTGGTCATGAATCCGTGATTGAGCATGAAAGCATTAGTGTGAGATTTATTTGTGATAGGGGAGTATCTCATGAAATTGTGAGACATAGAATTGCAAGTTATTCACAAGAGAGTACGAGATATTGTAATTATTCTAAAGAAAAGTATGGTGAGCAAATAACATGTATTGATATTGCAAGTGGATTCAAATATGATTTGAATAATGAAATAGATAGAAAAAAATATGATATTTGGCTTAAGGCGATGGAAAATGCAGAAGATAGTTATTTTAAAATGATTAAGCTTGGAGCTTCTCCGCAAGAAGCGAGGAGTGTTTTGCCAAATTCTTTAAAAACAGAGATTGTCGCTACTATGAATTTAAGAGGATGGAGGAATTTTTTGAAATTGAGAACTGCAAAAACAGCACATCCTCAATTTAGAGAAGTTGCATGCATGTTGTTACAATTATTTGTAAAAAATTATCCAGTATTTTTTCAAGATATTTTAGAAGAATAGAATTATGTATATGTGATAAAAGGACTGAAACATATTGTTTTGGTCCTTTATCAATATCTATTTTAAGGAGGAAACTAAAATGATAAAAGATAAATGGGGAGTTTTAACAGGTAAAGAAATTATGAAAGAAGTGATAAATGGAAAAATATTGATCGCACCTTTTGATAAAAATAATATTAGTTGTGATTCATATAATTATAGATTGGCAAATAAATTAATAAGAATCAAGAGTTCAATTTTGGATTTGAAATGGAAGGATACATATGAAGAAATTATTTTACAAAATAAAGGAACTATATTGTATCCAAATGAATGTTATTTAGGAAAAACATTAGAGAAGATTGGATCAAATGAGTATGTTGGGTTAATTACAGGAAGAAGCTCTATAGGAAGAAAATTTATTACGAATCATATGACATCAAATATTATTGAACAAGGATTTTTTGGAAATATTACATTAGAAATTACAGTTCAAAAACCTACAATAATATATCCGGATCTTTTGTTTGGACAAATTATGTGGTTAACAGTAGTTGGGGAAGCGAAATATTATGAGGGAGAATATCAGAATCAGGACGAACCGACTATATCAAATATATATAAGGAGATTTAAATGATTAAAATACTGTTATATGATACTGGGGATTCCAGAAACGAAAATAATGAGCCATTAGGAATTGAGGTAATAGGAGCAAAAATTTTAAATGAATTTAATTCAAAGGTTAATGTTAAATTGCTATGGTATAATCAGGATGGTGTTCCGAAAAAAATAGAAGATAATTTTGATATTATAGGCATAAGCTTGAATATAGGAAGAATGGAAATATTTGATCATATTTACAAAATGATTAAGACGCTGAACCATAAACCGATGATATTTGTTGGAAATGTCGTAGCTACATATGGATATGAATACTTACTGAAAATATATAAAGATATTTTTTGTATGATAGGAGAAGGTGAAGAGGTATATGTGCAAATTATAAAGGATTTATTCCAGAAAAACCTGAAAATAGAAAAAATCAATAATCTTGCATTTTGGAATGGAGGAAAGATAATTACAACAAAAAGGAAAAGCGCAGATTTGAAGAATTATATTAAACCACTTCGGGTTTTTAATGATTTTCTTATTAAGAATAAAGGAATTGCACGTATAGAGGGAAGTAGAGGTTGCAGTTGGGGAAAGTGTAATTTTTGTTGTGTGGAGTATAAATATAATTCAACTTTTTGGAGAGAAATAGCTATAAAACAAATTATTGAACAAATTCAGGAATTAGCATGTGCAGGGATTAAATCTATATATTTCACAGACGAGGATTTTATTGGAAATAATGTATTACGTTTGGAGAAAATGATTGAAGAAATTGAAAGAGAAAAAAATAATAATAAAATTTTAAAAGATGTTAATTTTTTTATTTCTGTAAAGCCGATAGATATTTTGGATGAAAAAATTTTTAAATTGCTTCAACGATTTTCTGATATTGGGCTAAGAGAGATTTTTATCGGGATTGAATCAGGTTCAACAGAACAATTGAAAAGATATAATAAATGCGCAACTAAAAATATCAATGAAAAAGTTATGAAAAAAGTAAAGGAAATAAAAACTGATATTGATTTGGGCTATATATTATTTGATCCGGAAATGACAGTAGAAGAGTTAGAGGAAAATATAAAATTTATCGAAGATTTTGAAATATATAATTGGGGGTCAAATTTTATAAAGAGACTACGAATTCAAACAGATACCGAATTTGAGAAGAAATTTTGTGCTGAAAAAGAGTTGGAATTTGACTTGAATAATTTGGAGTATAAATATGTTTTTAAGGATAGCAAAATACAAAAAATTTATGAATTATATAAAAACATAAATTTAGATGCTTATGCCTATCAATTACAAAATGCATATAGAGGAGAAGTAGACACAGAAAAGATGAGACAGGAACAAAAGAAAAAAATAGTTACTTTAAGAAGAATACAATTCTTATGTTTGAAAAAGATATATCGAAGTGTAATTAATGATGAGGAATTATGCTTAGATGGTATATTAAATGAGTTTCAAAACAAATGGATTAGTTGGAATAGAAAAGAGTAAAATATGATAGAAGATACGCTTTTTTTGTCTGGAAGTTATGAATCACAACGTATTGCGCTTTTAGATAAGAAGAATTTTGATTTATATGGGGAAGTGAGAAAACATTTTATTTATAGTTGTTTACTTTCGAAAAAGGTTATTCAACCTATCGGACATTTTTACCAGTCAAAAATAATTAGAAAAATAACAGAAGAATATATTGAATTATTTTTGCCGGTGGACTTAAATGGTGGACAACCCATAGCGCAATATGCTATTAATATGTTTAAGGAAAATTTTAAGGAAGATGCTGAGGAAAAAGCAAAGACTTTTCTTGGAGAAAAAGAGTTTCAATGTTATCATGATGATGAATATAGAAAGAAATTAACAGAAAAAACGACAGAATTCATTCCATATCGAAGGTTTGGAAAACAGCTGGATACTCTTGCAAATACTACTTTAAAAGAATGCAATAAAAATGGTAGTTTGTATAAACGCATATATAATAAACTTTATGATCATAAAAAAGTGCAGACGGCTTTGGAACCCTTGATAAAAGCAGTACAACTTAAAGAATTTGCAATTTTGCCAGAATATATCCAATATTTAGATGAAAACAATACTTTAAAAGAGTATATGACTTTAACTAGAATTATTCTTATGGATGCGTATGATGAGAGTTGTTCTCAATTATATAATACGGCATATGTAAATAACCCGATAAAAAAATATTACCCTATATTTTTTGAACAGGATTATAAATATGAAGTAAATTATTTGGATACAAATATATTTGATATTTTTTTGTCACTAATTCCTGAAATTAAAAGTGCTGTTCTAAAAATGAACTCATCAGAATTAATTAAGCTGAGAGAATCAATATACTTTATATATTTTAAAAATTTCTATATCACTTTTGTGGGAAAGTTAAAGGACAAGTTGTTAAACTGCAATATAAAAAAATGTTTTTTGGATGAGTTTACAGTACAAAAAGATCAATATCATAAAAATGTACGAGAAGTTATTGAAGATCATCCAAGTGTTTTGTATGCTGCTCTAAGCGAAAGTATTGAAAAACAAAGGATTATATCAACAAGTGAATATCTGGACTATACAAAGTTTCCGATGATGGGAATTGTTTCAGGGGTCATGGAACAGATTATGGGAAAGTATGAAAAGTTTCTTTATGAATATTACAAAATGAAAAGGAACAACGACATAATCCAATCATATCAAAACAATGAAAAATATGATATAAATGGGAGGAAAAATATAATGCACGAATTTAAAGATGTAAAAATAGGCATTATTACAGCACTTCCTAAGGAATGTGCTGCTGTTAAAAAAATGTTAGAAAACGTAAAAGAATATCATTTTGAAAGCAATGGGGCAGGAAATCGTTTTTATGTGGGAAAAGTAAAAAGTGCCAATGGGGGGATGCATCAAATTGCTTTGGGAATGTGTGGAATGGGAAATAATAAAGCTTCGATTCGAGCTATTACGATGAAAGAAAAGTTTCCGTATATTGAATCTATTATTATGGTAGGAATTGCTGGTGGAATACCAGATCCATATGATATTAGTAAACATGTAAGACTGGGAGATATTGTTGTATCAGAGGGAGTAGTACAGTATGATTTTGTTAAAGAAACAAGTGAGGAGGTAATTTGTAGATCATCCGCTGCAATGCCTTCCGCTAAATTATTGGAAGCATTAAATGTTATGAAAACGAAAGAATATGAAAACATATATAATTGGAAATCTTTTATTGATACATATGCAATAGAGAAATTTAAGAAACCGAGATGTAAAGATGAATTACATGATGCTACAGGAAAAATAATTGCACATCCTAAGGATAGAAGCAGAGATCGATATCCTAAAATCTTTTATGGGAATATTGCTTCAGCAAATAACCTGCTTAAAAGCTACGAAAAAAGACAAAGGTTAAAAGAAAAATATAATGTCAGGGCAGTTGAAATGGAAGCGTCCGGTATTGCAGATGCTACATGGGAAAGTGGAGTAGGATATTTGGTTATAAGAGGAATTTGTGATTATTGTGATGCTTATAAAAATGATCTTTGGCAAGAATATGCAGCAATGGTGGCGGCTTGTTATACTAGGGATTTGATTGAAAATCTACCTTCTTTTGTAAGCGCCTAGTTTCAGGGGGGATTTAAAATCGTCACAAAATTTGCCATAATTATAGATGATAGATGCCTGCATTTTACTACAGTATCGGCGCTAGATACTATAAATGCGAGCGTTTTACTATAACTATGGAGGTTTCTTGTATGAAAACGCAAAGACGCACAGCAGACGAACAATATCAACTTATCATGGAATGCCGCAGCAGCGGTCTTAGTGACTACCAATGGTGTACAGAACATAACATCAATCCCGGCACCTTTTACAACTGGGTTAAAAGACTGAGAAAAAAAGCTTGTTATGATATCCCCTCTGCCACAGGACGCGGCGATTATAAGCCAGCCCTTAAACCGGATGTTGTAAAACTTGAGGTGATACCTGATCATCAAAACCCGGGCATTCCAACTGTCGAAAGCACAATGCTTCCGCTGGAAGAACCCTGCCCCGCCATCGAGGTCATGCTTGGGACTGTTTCAATAAAAATTTCAAATGATGTTGACCCGAAGCTGCTGTCACAGATCCTTAAAGCTGTGACAGGGACATGTTAGGAGACATCACTGTCGCAGACGGGATTTATGTGATCTGTGGTTATACAGATATGCGCAAGTCCATTGATGGATTATGCGCTGTCTTAAAAGACCAGCTGAATATGAACCCTTCCAGGCCAAATGCAATCTATCTCTTCTGTGGCAGACGTAGTGATCGAATAAAAGTGCTTCTTCATGAACGTGAAGGATTTGTACTTTTATATAAGCGACTTGATGCCAACGTAGGAAAATACCGTTGGCCGCGCAACCGTAATGAGGTAAAACCCATTACATGGAGGCAGTTTGACTGGCTTATGTCAGGTCTTGAAATCGAGCAGCCAAAGGCGATAAAAAGTACCGGAAATGCTTGATTTTTCAGGATTTTTCGCTTGTTTTATGGTATAATTGAACCATAGAAAAGGAGCGAAAAAACAATGCCTTCAGGAGTAAGAGATATCCAGCTCTTAGAGCTTAAGGATACGATTTCACAACTGAATAATACAATCAGCACTCAGAAAAAGCTTATCCGTTCCCTGCAGAAAATGCTGCAGGAACGTGATGCCAAAGACAGCGAAAAGGATCAACTGATCGCTAACCTTCAGGCACAGTTGGACTACCTGAAGACCAGACTTTTTGGCTCCACCAGTGAGATCCGGCATGAACAGCTCCCGGGACAGTTGGATCTGTTCCACCTGCAGACGGAGGATGAACCGGAACCGGTGCCCCTTGAGGTGGAATACATTGAGGTAAAAGCACACAAGAAGGCCCGTAAATCGAAAGCTGCTTATGATGAGGTCTTTGCTGATCTTCCGACAGAGAATGTTTATGTAGATACTCTTACGGAAGAACAGAAAACGTGTGATGTTTGTGGAACAATGATGGTTCCTATCGGACACGAACTCATCCGGACAGAACTGCGTTATACAGAGCCAAAGCTGGAGCGTATTGATTATTATGCGACTACCTATGAGTGTCCACAATGCAAGGAAACGGAAGATCCCCGGTTCATCAAGGACGAAGGAACTCCTGCACTGATCCCGGGGAGTTATGCATCGTCCGGTCTTGCAGCACATGTGATGTATTATAAATATGTCATGTCCATGCCCTTATACCGTCAGGAGAAGGACTTTGAACACCTTGGGGTAAAGATCAGCCGTACGACCATGGCCAGTTGGATCATCTACTGCGCAGAGAATTACTTTCTGCCAATGTATGAATATCTGCACCGGAAACTGTTGAGACGCAGATATCTGATGGCAGATGAGACTCCGATCCAGGTATTAAAGGAAGAAGGACGCAGACCACAGAGTAAATCTTATGTCTGGCTGGTACGCACCGGTGACGATGGTGAGCTTCCTATCATCCTTTATAATTACACTCCGACCAGAGCCGGCAGTCATGCCGCTGCTTTTCTGACAGGTGCAGATCCCGGATACTATCTAATGGTTGATGGTTATAAAGGATACAACAAAGTGCCTGAGGCACAGCGTTGTTGCTGCTGGGCTCACATACGGCGCTATTGGCTGCGGGCAATACCCAAAGGCCACGAAAAGGATTATACACATCCGGCAGTCCAGGGATTCCTATACTGTAATAAGCTGTTTGAGTATGAACGATCTTATCGAGAAAAAGGATTATCGCTCAAACAGATTTATAATCGCCGCCTGAAGGATCAAAAACCTGTCATAGAGGCTTTTTTGTCATGGCTTGACCAGCTGCATCCGGAATCCGGAGACAGGCTGATCAAGGCAATCAACTATTCCAATGGTTGCCGTCCGTTTATGATGAACTATCTGAAAGATGGAGCATGCAGCCTGAGTAATAATCTCAGTGAGAACAGCATCCGGCCATTGGTAGTTGGCCGTAAGAACTGGCTTTTCTGTGATACACCAGCCGGGGCAGATGCCAGTATGAAAATCTATTCTATGATAGAAACGGCAAAAGCCAATGAACTTGATCCACTTAAATATCTGAGCTTCCTTCTGGAGCATCGTCCTGGTGCTGAAATGTCAGACGAGGAATTGGAACAATTTGCCCCGTGGAGTAAATTGGCTCAGGAAACTTGTAAATAAAATGTAGTGAAATACTCGCATGTCTGGCATCCTAGCGCGGGGTGTCAGATTTCATTTATAGGGTACGCCCTAAAACTATGCGCTTACGATGGAGTGGCTGCGGTAATACTGATACTAGGAGCTATTGTTACATTCAAAAAGAAAGAAAAGTTGATTTTAGGTTGTAGTATAATTGCTGCAGTTATTCCATTTATAATTTCACTTGTGTGTGTAGAATTACCAACACCGGAGATTACAAGAAAGGAGGACTATTCTGCAATTGTATTAACAGCAAGTAAGGGAGTCAAAATTGAATATCAAATAAGAGATAATGGAAAAGAAGAGTGGGTAAAATATCAAAAGCCGTTTAAGGTTAAACAAAATACAATAGTTTATGCAAGAACATATATGTTTTGGCACAAAAGTCAAAGGGTATATAGGAATGTATTTGTCGAAGATAATGGTTTGATCGATTTTGGAGGAGCAGATATTCCCCAAAAATCGTTAAAGCAATTAAAGGCATCTTATACTTACAAGGATCCACAGGATGATAGGGCTGGAAATTATTATGCAGGATGTGAAATTGCAAAAAACGATATTCAGGTGAATGGAACCGATTTGGATGGAAACACAACAGAAGTAACGGATTTTACATATTCTCCTCAAATTCTTCAGAGTGGGAAAAATGATATTAAAATATCCTACACTCTTGTTAATGGAGCAACTATAAATACACATCTTTATATAGAAGCTACACAACCGAAACTAATCAGGTTAAAAGCTGATTGCAAAGAAAAAACATGGTTTTCAGGTGTGGAATTGTCAAATGACGATTTGACGGTGAAAGGAACATATGAAGATGGGACAGAAAAAGAAGTAACTGGCTATGCATTATCTGAAACCAAGATAAAACAAGGAAAAAATAAGATTGTGGTCACAAAGGATGGATTATCCGTGGAAGTTATAATAAATGCTGTGGATAAAGACAGTATTACAGAAGAAGAAAAAGAGAATAATGATGACATAAATACGGCAAATGATATAGAAACAAATGTCAGATATACAGGAAGGCTGCAGGAAGAAGGGGATGTTGATTATTACAAAATCCAATTGGAGAAAAAAGGAAAAATCGTTCTTCGGTTTAAACATGCAAAAATAGATAGTGGATATACATATTGGCAGGTGTATTTACTTGGAATGGATGAAACGGAAAAAACAGGGATGGATGTAACCGGGGAGCAGTCAGAAAGTGTATCTAGTGCAGTTCGGGTAGTTCCGGGAACCTATTATGTAAGGGTTACAAGTAATTCATATTCGGATGAGAAATATATCCTTACCGTAGAATTTCAAGAAGAAGGCGAATATTATGAAACAGAACCGAATGATGATTTGACGCAGGCAATGGTAATTAAAACAAATAAAACATATACCGGAAACCTGACAGAATCACAGGATGAAGATTGTTTCCAGTTCAGTTTAAAAGAAAAGCGCAAGGTTCGTATAGTGTTTTCTCATGCGAAGCAAAACAGTGAGTATATTTTTTGGGAAGTGTCACTGCTTGGAGAATCGGATGGTGCGTTGACGGAAATACAATCAACAGGTTTGACCGCAAAACAATATTCAGATTATGTCAGGCTCCCGGCAGGAAACTATTATATTCGAATAGTTTCAAATTCGTGGTCGGACATAGACTATAGTATTCGTGTTATAACACAACAGGAAAAAACAAAAACGGAAGATGAAGATAATGATGATTATGGTTCTGCAACAAAAATTGCATTAGGAACAAGGATTACAGGAAATATACAATCTGAAAGTGATGTGGATTTCTATAAGTTTGTTCTGAAAAAAAAGACAAATGTGAAGGTTACATTTACTCATAATCCTGTAAATAGTGATTATACTTTTTGGGAAATTACGCTATATAGTGAAGAATCGGGAGATGGACTTTTGAACAGTGATGGGGACTCGGTAGTATATATTCAAGGAGATTCGAGAAGAAATATTACCAGTACATGGAAATCACTTCCGGCAGGAACCTATTATATTAAAGTAGAGGATAATAGTTACAATAATGATGACTATAAACTAAAAATTTCATAGTGCCGTTTTCCACTCGGGTTGTTGTGACACAGGAGTTAGAGCCGGGAGAACATCGGAGTTTGTGAATCCTGTCAAATCATGCAAAGAAAGAAGGTGTAGAAGAATTCCTGAGGAACGTGGAAGAAATGAATACACCGCGTGACCGACAGAATGTTGAGGCTGTGTTACAGGTAAGTGTCAAAGCAAATGATGAGTTATATCGTGAAATAAGGAGGGATGCGAATATGTGTGATGCGTTGAGAGAACTGATGAAGGATGATCTGGAAGATGCCAGAAAACTGGGAGAATCGGAAGGTAAAGCAATGGGAGAAGTTGTAGGAGAAGCAAAAATTATTCTTAAAATGAACCACAGCGGAATGTCGCCGGAAAACATTGCATCCATCACAGGCAAGGATCTGGATGAGATCCATGCAATACTGGAAGGAAAAGTTCCGGTGTTGGGGTAAATTAAAAGAAGAAATTTATACTTGAACGTGCAGAGGTATGGAATTAAGAAGGGGAGGTGACTGGTATGTTGGCTTTGCAGGGATACTATGACGGAAACATGGTTCGAACTTTAGAAAAAATTCATGCAAAGAAAAATCAAAAATTGATTATAACAGTTTTGGACGAATTTATGGATGAATCAGATTCAAAAGATGAAAAAAAATCAGCGAGAGGGATATTGGCTCAATATGCAGATCCCAGCTTACAAGAGAAAGAACAATATGCTTGGGAAAAGGCGGTGACAGAAAAGCATGGTAGTGCTTGATGCAAACGTTATTTTAAGATATCTTCTGAATGATAATGAGGCAATGGCAAGAGAAGCTGAAAGTATTATAAAAACAGAAGTTACAATGGTTCCAATTGAGGTTATTGCGGAAGTTGTATATGTATTAAAGGGCGTATATTCTGTTGATGGAAATAAGATTAGGGATGCATTGATGGAATTTTTGTCAGAAGTGACAGTTGCAGAAAAAGAAGTTATTCAGGTAGGACTTGACGCATATGCGGAAAATAATTTAGACTTTGTGGACTGTATTTTATATGCGTATAGTTGTGTAAAGAAATATGATATCAAAACATTTGATAAGAAATTGAATAAACTGTTATCTAGGTGATGGCTAAGTAGTTAAACAAAGAAAGTGATATCCAATCAATGAACTGACAGTATCTATTTTCAGAGCAACCCGACCGGAGAAAATG